>RCNE010000086.1_pt1 | contig 40553 bp, 38 predicted proteins | sample 2041361 | NCBI WGS metagenome assembly RCNE01 (sample SAMN09708229, study PRJNA481090) | Marine sediment metagenome, whole genome shotgun sequencing project. | reverse complement strand
TCTTTGGCGATTTTAGTTTTGTCATCATGACTGATGTACCTTCTTTTTTTTTGAATGTCCCACAAGATATTCATCAATGAAGTTCTTGACGGTTGTGTTTTTTGAACTGCCATAATTAGATTTGAGGTGAAATATGTAATAAAGGTAACCCCGGCTAAAAATCTAAAACATGACAATTATCAGTAAAAGATGAATTAATAAAAAGATAATTAAAACTTAATAATTTGGCTATAAAATAGATAAACCCTGAAAATAAATAAGAAGATGATACTATTTATCCAAAATTCTAAGAAACTTCTAATGCCTTTACTCTCAATTCTTTGCCCTGAAGTATCCCTTTTAAAAAACTATTACAATTTGGACACGGATCGTATATGAAATTAATATCAAAAGTAATATTACAATCTAAGCATTTACCTTTCCCATTGATGATAATAATCTTTTTTTCTGCAAATTCTAATACTGAACCCTTAACAGCCGCTGGCCAAACAAAATCCAAGGCATCAAATTCAATTCCAGCCAGGGTTCCAATTTCCAGTTCAATCAGATCTACCCTTTTAGCACCTGCTTTTTCGGCTTCGGTTTCAGCAATTTTCAGTATCCCCATAACAATGGATAACTCGTGCATAGCTTTTTATATTTTCGGGATCAACTGTTAAAGATAATAGAATTTTACTCAAAAAACATGATAATAATCATTGTATCAGTGATTTAAATAATATAAATTTATGCTTGATTTTCTTTTTACCAAAGCATTACTCTTAAAACTACCGATATGGCAACAAAAGATGGGGTTAGAGAAACCTATTATGAAAGTGCAATAAGAAAGGGGTATAACCGACGCGATTTTATGAAATTTGCGGCATTTATTTCGGCCTATATGGGGCTTGAAAACTCCCTTATCGGGCAGGTGGCAAATTCCTTAGAAACCAAGTACAGGCTTCCCATTATTTGGGAACATTATCAGGAATGCACTTGTTGTAGTGAATCATTTATTCGTTCAGATCACCCTATGGTTGCTGATATTATACTTGACAATATTTCTTTAGATTATACCGAAACACTTATGGCGGCTTCAGGACATCAAGCGGAAGCAGCAAAACATGATACCATGAAAAAGTATCATGGCGAATATATTTTATGTGTTGAAGGCTCAATACCTATGGGTGCCAATGGGGTGTATTGTACGATAGCCGGAAAGACGGCACTTGAACATTTAAAGGAAGCAGCAGAAGGTGCAAAAGCCATCATCGCATGGGGAAGTTGTGCAACCAACGGTTGCGTACAAGGTGCTAAACCAAATCCTACAGGAGCTACTCCAATCCATAAAATCATTAAAAACAAACCTATAATCCAGATGCCAGGATGTCCTCCGATTGGAGAGGCCATGGCTGCATTAATTGTACACTACGTCACTTTTGAGCGATTACCAGAACTTGACAGAATTGGGCGACCCAAAGCCTTCTACGGAAAGAGGGTACATGATACCTGTTACAGAAGGCCGTATTTCGACGCAGGACTTTTTGCAGAAACCTTTGACGATGTGAATGCCAAAGAAGGATATTGTTTGTACAAACTTGGTTGCAGGGGGCCTTCTACTTATAACGCCTGTGCCAGCATGAAATGGAATAATGGTACTAGTTTCCCTATTGAATCAGGACATGGATGTATCGGTTGTAGTGAAGCTAATTTCTGGGACAATGGTCCATTTTACAAGCGAATGACCAATGTGCCAGGTTTTGGAATAGAAAGTTCAGCAGATAAAGTTGGTATGATCGCAACAGGGGCTGTAGCTGCCGGTTTGACTGCCCATTCAATTGTGGCAAATGTCTCCAAGTATAAAGAGCTGAAAGGACGCTACTCTCGTGGAAAAATTAATGAAGACAAACTGGATAAAAACGACGAAAACTAGACAATCATGGCAAACAGAATAGTGGTAGATCCGATTACCAGGATTGAAGGACATTTAAGAATAGAAGCCGAAATAAAGGATGGCAAAATAGTAGATGCCTTTAGCTCAAGTACTATGGTACGTGGACTTGAAAATATAGTAAAAGGAAGAGACCCCAGGGATGTTTGGGCCTTTGTCCAAAGAACTTGTGGTGTTTGCACTACGGTGCATGCGATCAGTTCGGTTAGAGCCGTTGAAGATGCATTGGGTATAGCTGTCCCTCCGAATGCTGAAATGGTGAGAAACATCATGGAAGGGGCTTTATATATGCATGATCATGCAGTACATTTTTATCATCTTCACGCGCTTGACTGGGTGGATGTGGTTAATGCACTAAGTGCTGACCCTGCAGAAACCTCTAAAATTGCACAGAGTATTTCCAATTGGCCAAAAAGCTCTCCCGGATATTTCAGTGATATCCAAAAGCGAATTCAAAAATTTGTTGCTAGTGGACAACTTGGAATTTTTGCCAATGGCTATTGGGGACATCCTCAAATGAAATTGCCTGCCGCGGTAAATTTATTAGGAGTTGCACATTATCTGGAAGCATTAGAATGGCAAAAAGAAATTGTAAAAGTACATACCATACTGGGTGGGAAGAATCCACATCCAAATTACCTTGTTGGAGGAATGGCTTGTGCCATTAATGAAAACAGTACCGGTGGATTAAATGCTGAGCGACTTGCACACGTGGGAAAATTATTGAAAGAAGGAAAGAATTTTATTGAGCAAGTCTATATTCCTGATCTTTTAGCAATAGCCTCCTTCTATAAGGATTGGGGAGCCATTGGTAAGGGAGTAGGAAATTATATGTCATACGGAGATTTTCCTGTGAATGGTTACGGAGATCCATCTAGTTTTAAGTTTCCTCAAGGGGTGATTCTGAATAGAGATCTGTCCAAAGTACATGATGTTGACCATCGCAATGGAGATATAGAAGAATTTGTCAACAATTCATGGTATGACAATTATAAGGAAGGCGCCGAAACAGGCAGACATCCGTGGGAAGGAGAAACCAATATTAAGTATTCAGGGCCACAACCTCCATATGAACATTTGGATGTAGAACAAAAATACAGTTTTATCAAAACACCGCGATGGAAAGGCCAAGCTATGGAAGTAGGTCCTTTATCACGCCTATTGGTTGGTTATGGAAGAGGTAATAAGGAAATTCAGGACGCAGTTAATGGCGCACTAAAACATCTGAACGTGCCAGTGGAAGCATTGTTCTCAACTTTGGGAAGGACTGCGGCAAGAGGTATAGAATCTCAATTGGTAGCGAACTGGACAATGGAATTCTACGATCAATTGTTACTGAACATAAAGAATGGGGATACGCGGATGGCTAACATGGAAATGTGGGAACCTGAAAAATGGCCATCAGAAGCAAAAGGAGTAGGATTTACTGAAGCTCCAAGAGGTAGTTTAGCGCATTGGATCAAAATTAAAGACGGAAAAACAGAGAACTATCAACAGGTGGTGCCTACTACCTGGAATGCTTCACCGAGAGATCCGAAGGGGCAACGTTCTGCCTATGAATCGGCCCTTTTGGGCACACCGGTTGCAGATCCGAATCTTCCTTTAGAGATCATTCGTACGGTACATTCATTTGATCCTTGTCTGGCTTGTGCCGTTCATCTCTATGATGAGCATGGAAATCACCTTTCACGAGTGACTAATGTAGGTAGTTGTGACGTATAATTTTATGATCTAAAAAGATGGATACTTTATTGAACAAAACATACGACTTTAAAAGGGTATTGGTTTGGGAACTACCCGTTAGAATTTTTCACTGGTTAAATGCACTTTGCATAACGGTTCTGGCGATAACTGGATTCATTATTGCGGATCCGCCAGCCTTGATGTCAACTGCTGAGGCAGTTGATTCTTACTGGTTTGGCACAGTCAGAATGATTCACTTTACTACAGCATATGTATTCCTGCTCAATGCAATTGTTAGGATTTACTGGGCTTTTAATGGAAATTATTATTCCAATTGGAGGGCTTTTATTCCTTTGAAGAAAAAGCATTGGGAGAATATTAAACATGTAGTTAAAGTTGATATACTTTTACAAAACGAAGAAAAGGAATTACTCAAGAATATTAGTGTAGGTCATAATTACGTGGCTACGCTATCCTATCTTGTTTTGTTTCTTTTGGCATTGGTGCAAATATTTACCGGATTTGGATTGTACGCCCCAACTTCGGGTTGGTGGTTACCAAAATTGTTTGCTTGGGTACCTGCTTTTCTTGGAGACGAAATGACGACGAGATTTGTTCATCATATAGCCACCTGGTTGTTTGTGGTATTTACGCTTATTCATGTGTATTTGGTTTTTTACCATGACTGGCTTGAGGGTAGGGGAGAATCATCTGCCATGATTAGTGGGTATAAATTTGTCCGTAAAGAACGTTTTGAAAATGGTGACCATATCTAGGACACATAACCTCGATGGTCATCCGATTTAGTTGTGTTAAATTGATTTTGGGCTTGCCCTATAGTTTTAGTGTCAGATACGGGAATGAATACTGGGTCATGACAAACGATGGGGCAAGCCTAATAGTGTAAAAATGGAATTTATGAAAGATGAACAAAGAACTTCAATTGCTATAAGCAGCGACGCTTATTTCTTTGAAAAGGATAAATCTAAAAGTATACTTGTACTCGGGATAGGGAATTATTTAATGGGAGATGAAGGCGTTGGAGTTCAGTTGATTCAAAAAATGAATACTTTAGAACTTCCTTCCGATGTTGATATTCTCGATGGAGGTACTGGTGGTTTTTTACTATTGAGTTGCATTGAGGCCTATGGGCACATCATCTTTGTAGATGCTACTATGGACGGAAAAACCCCAGGTACAATCTCTTTGATCAAACCAAAATTTGCTTCCGATTTCCCATCTGCCTTAAGTGTTCATGATGTGGGTCTGAAAGATATGATCGAAGCGGTTTATCTAATGGAAAGTAGACCTGAAATCGAGTTGATAACCATTTCAATCAAGGAAATGAAACCTATGACCCTGGAACTTTCAGACGAAGTTGCTGGCTCCATCCCTGAAGCCGCAAATCTTATCCTAGAATTAGCTAAAGAAATTCATGCTAAAAATCATAATTTAGTATAGAATTTTTTTACTGATGATCCAGCATGCTAAGCACTTATAAAATAATTTGTAACGGAAGGGTTCAAGGAGTCGGATTTCGCCCATATGTGAGCAAGCTGGCCAAAGAGATGGGCCTTACTGGAATTGTGTCAAATAATGAGGATGGGGTGATCATTATTGTTTCCGGAGCTGCAAACCCAATTCTGGAATTTTATGAAAAATTGATCAAAAAACCACCTCCTCTAGCCCGAATTAAAAGCCATAAGATCCTAAAAAAGGAAGCGGTTAAATACGAGAGTTTTGATATTGTACCAACTCAGGCAAAGGGTAAATTGAATTTGGCCTTGACCCCTGATTTTGCTATCTGCGAGACATGTAGTAGAGAGATTTCAGATCCTGGCAACAGGAGATTTAATTACCCTTTTACCACCTGTGTCAATTGTGGTCCAAGATGGTCAATTACAAATACTTTTCCTTTTGAACGGGCCCATACAAGCATAGATCAGTTTGTAATGTGCCCTGTATGCAAAGAAGAATATCAGGATCCAAATGCCAGAAGATTCCATTCCCAAACCAATAGTTGTCCAAATTGCGGTATCACACTTGAACTGGAAGATCAACAGGGAAACCCTATCAAAGTATCGTCAGGGCAACTTTTTAAGAAGGTCAGTGAGTTGATAAGAGACGGGAATATTTTAGCGATTAAGAATACGGGAGGTTATTTGCTGTGTTGCGATGCAAGCAAGCCTGAAGTTATACAAAGATTGAGGCGCTTAAAGAAGCGTCCTAAAAAGCCTTTGGCTATTCTATATCCTTCAATTGATGTCTTGAAAAAAGAAATCACGCTTGATCAAGACCAAATGAGAGAACTTTGTAGCTCAGAAAGACCTATCGTTATTGTATCAAGTAAAGGTGTTAAGGGTCAACTGGCACTGGATGAATTAGCCCCAGGACTGAGCCAGCTCGGAGTGATGTTGCCTTATACGGGTATTCTGGAATTACTGGCTAAAGAATTTGAGCAGCCTTTGGTAGCTACCAGCGGAAATATACACGGTAGCCCGGTGATTAGTGCGAAGGCTGAGGCACAGGAACTGATTTCAACTGTTGCAGACTATTTCTTGCATCATAATCTCAGTATTTCTAATGCTCAGGATGATTCTGTCGTTAAATATAGCTTTAGACATGGGCAAAGAATACTATTCAGACGGTCAAGAGGTTTTGCGCCCAATTACTTTGACTATGTCGCAAAAGATAAAACAAAGGTTCTTGCTTTGGGAGGGCATTTGAAGAGTACCATTGCCTTTGCTCCGAATGATTATCTATACCTAAGTCAATACCTGGGCAATCTGGATCATTACGAAGTTTATGCTAGGTTTGTTGAGACAATCGCTGTTTTTATGGAAATTTTTCAGGAAGAACCTGATTGCATTTTGGTTGATCAACATCCAGCTTATCTCAGTACACAATACGGGGAAGAATTATCAGCAAAAATTGAAGTACCTCTCTTTAGAATTCAGCACCATAAGGCCCACTTTGCCTCAGTTTTGGGTGAGCATAATTTGTTTGAACTAAAAGATGTTGTATTGGGAGTTGTTTGGGATGGCACAGGTTATGGCGAGGATAGACAGATTTGGGGAGGAGAGTTTTTTATGTATGAGTCTGGAGAAATCAATAGGATCGGTCATTTTGAATATTTTGACTGGATCCTTGGAGATAAAATGTCAAAAGAGCCCAGGCTCTCACTATTTTCTCTAAATAAGGACGTAGAAGCTGGTTTTTTAAAGGGTAAATTCTCAAAGCAGGAAGTAGCTATATACACTCCTCTTATGGCTTCCAACAAGCTGCAAACTTCTTCTGTAGGTCGACTATTTGATGCCCTGGCTTCTTTATTGGGTCTTTGCGATGTGAACAGCTACGAGGGAGAAGGCGCTATTTTATTGGAAAATGCAGTTCTCGACTATAATATGGATCTTTTGAAAGTATATACCAGACCTGGAGCTGATGGTATTGTTCCAACACATGTACTTTGGGAGCAGCTGTATAGTGATTTTTTAGAGGGTTTGGAAAATGAAGAGATTATTCTTAATTTTCTGTTCACCCTTGCAAACGTGATCGTAGATATGGCAGTAATGAACGGATTTAAAAGGATTGCCTTAAGTGGAGGCGTTTTTCAAAATACTGTGCTCATAGATATGTTAAAGGAATTATCAGAAAATAAGTTCGAGCTGTTTTTTAACCGTAACTTAGCTCCAAATGATGAAAATATATCTTTTGGACAGCTTATGTATTATACCCACTGTATTGATAAAGAAAAAAATTAATCCAGTAATTAAATAGTGATGATCAAATAAAGGAGTAGATGAAATATTTAAGTGAATACAGAAATCTTGAAGAGACAAAACGGATACTCGATAAGCTGCAAAAATCTGTTACCAGACCCTGGAATATCATGGAGATCTGTGGAGGACAAACCCATGGGTTGGTTCGTAATGGCATATTAGAACTTTTGCCTGATAAAATTCGAATGATTCACGGTCCTGGTTGTCCGGTTTGTGTTACGCCCTTGCATCTTATTGACAAAGCCATTGAACTGCTGCAGCGAGGAGTGATTCTTTGCTCATTTGGAGACATGATCAGAGTTCCAGGAAGCAAGCAAAGTCTATTGGAAGCAAAAGCAAAAGGCGGTGATCTGCGCATCTTGTATTCTCCGCTGGAAGCAGTCAATATCGCCAAAAATAACCCGGACAAGGAAGTTGTCTTTTTTGCAGTTGGATTTGAAACAACTGCTCCTGCCAATGCACTTTCTGTACTCCACGCTGAAAAAGAAGGGCTCAACAATTATTCCATATTGGTATCACACGTGCTAGTTCCTCCTGCTATGGAAGCCATATTGGATGATAAATACTGCAATATAGATGCCTTTTTGGGGGCAGGACATGTATGTGCCATAATGGGTTATAAAGAATACCACCCTTTGGTTGAAAAGTATCAGATACCGATTATTATTACGGGTTTTGAACCCTTAGATCTTGTGCAGGGTATTCTACTGGCGGTGAATCAGTTGGAAAATGGAATACGTAAAGTAGAGAATCAATATTCCCGAGTAGTAATGGAAGAAGGAAACTCGAATGCGATTAATATTATCAAACAGGTTTTTGAAGTAGGAGACAGAGAATGGAGAGGCATAGGAATGATCCCTAAAAGTGGTTATAGGTTGACTAAAAAATATATGGCCTATGACGCTGAAAGTAAATTTAGTTTAGAAGGAATCAAGGCAGAGGAACATCCGAACTGTATGGCAGGAATCATTCTTAAAGGGATCAAGAAGCCGGTTGATTGCCCTGAGTTTGGCACAACTTGTACACCTGCGAATCCGCTAGGAGCACCCATGGTGTCATCCGAAGGGGCTTGCAGCGCATATTATAATTTTTCAGAACATTCAATGTGATAACCATATGGAAGCAAAAAATCATAAATACAGTACGATTAATTTAGGACATGGAAGCGGGGGTATCATGACCCGAGACCTGCTTGATGATATCATTTTTTCCACTTTTGACAACCCATTGCTGAACCAGAAGCACGATGGTGCCATTATAAAGTTTGATACTGAGATGGCAGTTTCTACGGATAGCTTTGTTGTTTCCCCTATTTTTTTTAAAGGAGGAAATATCGGAGAACTTGCCGTCAATGGCACTGTGAATGATGTGGCTATGTGTGGAGCAATTCCTAAATATTTGTCTTTGGCTTTTATCATCGAGGAAGGACTTGAGATGGATCAGTTTGTCAGGATTGTTACCTCAGTGAAGGCGGCAGCCGATAAAAGTGGTGTACAAATCATTACAGGAGATACTAAGGTCGTGGAGAGAGGAAAGGGAGATAAAATATTTATCAATACGACAGGTTTTGGGGCAGTGCATCCCAAGGCTAAAATAGCAGCAGGCAATATCAAAGCAGGTGATCGGATTATCATTAATGGAAACATTGCCCAGCACGGTATGGCCATTATGTCTGAACGGGAAGGTCTGGAATTTGAATCTACCATAGAAAGCGATACCACTAATGTCAATTATCTGGTAAAGCAATTACTTGATGTTTTTGGAGAAGATATCCATCTCTTCAGGGACCCTACCAGAGGAGGTATGGCCAGTGTATTGTCAGAAATCTCGATTGATATAGGTATGGGTGTGAAAATTTTTGAAAATGATTTTCCTCTTGAGAAACAGGTAGCAGCAGCTTGTGAAATGTTGGGTCTTGACCCCTTGTATGTGGCAAATGAAGGAGTGTTTATCAGTATAGTGGAGGAAAGCATCGCAGAGGAGGTGCTTGAAATTATGAGAAAAGATCCTAAGGGTAAAAATGCAAGATGTGTTGGATATATCACTGAAGAACACCCAAACAAAGTTGTTATGAAAAGTTCTGTTGGAGGAATTAGAATGGTGAGCCCACTCATTGGTGAACAGTTGCCAAGAATTTGTTGAATTTTCGAAGAATTTACTGCCCAATCATCCAATAAATCCCAATAGCGATGGCAAAAATGCCACCGGCAAGGCGGATACCTCTATATAGGTTTTGATTGTGCTCATTTTTTGCAAAACCGGTAACCTTGCTAACAACAAGTGAGAATGCAGTCATAGCTATGATGATTCCAAGAATAAATCCGGAAATATAAATTCCTGCTGTTAAATTATTTTCAAATCCCAAAACCGGAATGAATAGTATAAAGTGAGCAACTCCTGCAAGTCCGTGTAATACACCTATCCAGAAAGAGGCCAGATAACCCTGTTTTTCCTGCACCGGATGTGTGTGTTCATGTGTTGGGTTATGACTATGTTCATGAGAATGTTTATGGATGAGTGGTTGATTTTCGCTATGCACATGCAGGTGCTTATGTTGTGGTTCAGATTTAAAGATTTTGACAAATGCCCAGATCCCGATGATCACCAGGACAAGGCCAACAAGTTGCTCACTATAATCGGAGATTTGTTCAACAGGAATCATTTCCTTAAACAGGACGAATAACAATCCAATAAACAACATGCCAAAAATATGACCGATTCCCCAAAACAAACCTATTCTCCAAGCTTTCCGTTTTGCTTCAATAACAAAGGGTAATACTGCGGCAATATGATCAGGCCCCATAATCACATGAAGCATAGAGGCCATTAATCCAGCAAAGAAAGGAAAAGTCATAAGGAACTATAAGTTTGAATTCTTATTAGATCTGTATTTTTCAAGGCATTTTATGCCTATCAAATTTACAATTAAATTTTGAAGAAGGACCTTTCGAATTGCCCAAAAGCATGCTTATTTGAGCATTAAAAACTAAATATCTGATTCCAATAGCTCGAAAGCTCGTAACAATAAATCACAAAAAATATTAGACTCGCAAATAACTTCATAGTGGTAGATGCCAGAAAACCAATAAACGATCCAAAAGCTGATTTTATAGCCCTTTTTATATCTTTTTTATCATGCATCAACTCTCCAATTAGGGCACCTAAAAAAGCCCCAATTACAAAACCAAGGGGTATTGGAAGAAGCAGCCCTATGACAAGACCAACCGTTGCCCCGGTAGCTCCTTTTTTTGAGCCGCCAAACTTTTTGGCACCAAGTCCGGGAATGATATAGTCAAGAATAAAAATTAGTAATGCGATAAAAAATGTGATCCCAAGTAAATAATAGTTTATTGGGATTGCCTTGGTCAAAAACAATAATAGAAGCCCGATCCAACCCGTCATAGGACCTGGTAAGACAGGTAATACAGATCCAATGATTCCAAGAATCACAAGAATTAAACCCAGAAGTACTAAAATCAAATCCATAGGAAAATGTTAAAGAAAGATAAGAAAAATGAATTCAATTTAGTCATTTCTTCTTGAATTCATTATGCTGTAGATTCCAATAGGATTTAACTTTAACGATACGCCGTTTAAAACCCTTATATTTTAGGAATTGATGGACCAGTCATGCAAATAATGACAAGGCTTTTAAAAGATTCTTCATAGTATTAACAATTTGTTTAAGTTTTGTACAATAGCGACCATTTTTCAAAAATATTTGTACATTCACAAGGTATAAGCGAATACAATGTTTTTTAGGCTGGTCATCCTCATATCCATTATTATGGTAACCTATTCTTGTGATTTTATATCACCCAATAAGACGACTCTTAGAAACACTGCCCTTCTCGATACCATTATTGATTATAATGATGTTGATGTTTATCCATTATTTCTTGATTGTAACAATTGCGATACAAGTGAAAAGCAGAATCTTTGTTTTGAAATGGAGCTTATCCGGCGCTTGCAGAAAATTACCAGTAAGACCTCTTTAGGAGCTTTAGGAAAGGTGAGTGATACCATAATGGTCGATATTCTTGTAGATACTGAAGGTAAAATATCTATAGTCAACATTGAGAAAAATATGGATATTGAACAGAAAATACCAGAGCTCGACAGTTTGCTGTTCAAAAGCTTTGCATCATTACCCGCTGCAGTGCAACCTTCTTTAAAACGAGGTATTCCAGTGAATTCCATGTTTAAACTACCCATACTCGTCTCAGCAAAAGAGTAAGTAATTACTCAATAATTTCTGTCTTTCCAGGTGTAATTTTTTTTCAAAGACAAGGTGGCTATGAGAACAGTATAAAAGGGATGTAGTAAGCTGGAAATAAAATAAGATTTCATGGCATCATGCTGTTCAAAAAATTGCGAAGTTTTGTAAAGAAGCACAAAATCTACATTGAACTTTATCAAAAAAAGAAAGCCTACATGAAGCCATTGTAATTGCCCGATAATTCCCAGAACAAGTATGATAACCATACTTAAACTGTTCGCAAATACCAATATCCCAACGAGCCTCGCAAAATAGGAATCATAGGCTGTTGTCTTCGCGGCCCAACGAACTCTTTGTTGAATGAGTTCCAGAAAGGAATCTTTGGAAGAGGTAATCACAATAGCTTCTTTTGATTTGATGAATTCAATATCTTCTGGAAATTTTTGAATCATTTTTTCAAGTAGAAATACATCATCTCCACTTGCGATATGTTGATTACCAACAAAGCCGTTCACTTCTTTGAAACTTTTCTTTTGATAACAAAGATTCGCTCCATTACATAAAAACGGTTTTCCCAGACGCTTATCTTTCATACCAAAACTACCCATGGTAATACCCTGAAGGCTTAAAAAATCAAGCAATTGAAATTTATGTAAAAAACCAGTTTTACGCGCATAGGATACCGGGGCTACGATCATTTTAGGTGATTGTTGTCTGATCATTGTATCAAAGGATCGAAGCCAGGATTCAGGAACTATACAATCAGCATCGGTTGTGATGATCCAATCATAAGAAGCCGTCGCTATACCTTTGTTAATGGCATCTTTTTTAGGAGAAGTACTTAATTTACTATTGTCTGTCAATGTTATATTCAGCGCAGGATACTTCGTTTTAAAACCCTTAACAATTGATACAGATGAATCTGAGGAGTCATCATTGATCATGATGAGCTCAAATTGCTCAGTTGGATAATCAAGTTTGATGATACTTTCCAAAAGTCCTGGTAAATTCAATTCTTCATTTCTGAAAGGAACAAGGATAGAAAAAGAAGTTTCAGCCTTGTCTTGGTCAGGTATTATATCTTTTAGGCGGTCGATCCCTTTGCTTAAATACAAGACCAAAAACCCGTAAAGGAAACATATAAAAAATGCAAGGTATATCATTCTCTAAGCTTTGGTTCACTATATACCAAAGCCCTACTGTTAAAAGTTAACACGTAAAAACTACCCACCATGGCAGGAAAGGCAAAATTAAGAATCCACATGGAGGCCGTAATACTTAGTACGATGATATCATCTACGCCGAAAAAGCGAAATAGGGTAACAGCCACAGATCCCTTAACCAACCAATCAAAAATCACAAAACCAGGAATCACAGACGAAATTAAATACATAGAAACAATAAGAGGCATAGCGATATGATACTGAAGGTCGACTCCAAAGAATAGCAGAAACAGATAGAACTGATGTGAAAAGATCAAATACCTCCCTACAGCATATAAAAAGGTTTTTTTATGTAGAGAAAAAGGAATTTTTAAGAATCCCGTTATTATTCTTTGAAATTTAGCGATCCATTTTTTTTGAAAAATCACAAATAAAAATAAGCAAAGAATCAGTGCAGCTGATATGGCCAGAATTGAAGCCACAGGGGGTATAGCTATCGAAAACAGATCTTCCAAAATTATCAAGCCAATCAAGCCAAATAGCATTGTAACCAACATTTGATAGGCATTGCCCATAAAATTAAGCATCATTATCTTAGGTCTGTAACCTTTAGCGTAATAGATGGCCTTGGCCCCGTATTCTCCAATCCTGTTGGGTGTAAGAAGAGAAGCGGTTAGGGATGCCAGACTTTGTTTAGTCGCCTTGGCAAAAGAAATAAGAGAAACATAACCAACAAGTGTTTTCCATTTCAAGATCTCAAGTGTCCAATTGATGAGGGTTAACGAAAGGAGTAAAAAGATAAAAGACAAGCCGCCAGAACCTAATGTTTCCATCCGTTCCATCCATAAATAACCATTAAAATTACTATCATTGAGCAACTTATCAGATATCACATAATAAGCCCCGGCAACGATCAGTATTTTAATTAAAAATACCAAACTCGAAAAGTGTTTTTGCAAGTTATTGTACATTTACGCAAAGAAACAAAATATCATTCTGATATTTACCTCCAACAATCAAAAGAATTAAAATTGCCAAAAGAGAAAATCATATTGGGAATTGACCCCGGAACCACAATCATGGGTTATGGTCTGATTAAGGTAGTCAATAACAAAATGCATTTTATGCAATTGAATGAGCTCATGCTCAAAAAGTACAGTGATCATTATACAAAACTCAAACTCATCTTTGAAAGAACCATTGAGCTTATTGATACGTATCATCCTGACGAAATAGCCATTGAGGCGCCTTTTTTTGGCAAAAATGTTCAGTCGATGTTAAAATTGGGCCGTGCTCAGGGCGTTGCTATGGCAGCCGGTTTATCAAGAGAGGTTTCCATAACTGAATATTCTCCAAAAAAAATTAAAATGGCCATTACCGGAAACGGGAATGCTTCCAAAGAGCAGGTAGCAAAAATGTTACAAAGTGTTTTGGGACTTAAAGAGATTCCAAAGAATCTGGATGCAACCGATGGTCTTGCAGCCGCTGTTTGTCATTTTTATAATGAAGGAAAAATACAGTCTGATAAAGGCTATACCGGATGGGGTTCTTTTGTTAAGCAAAATGAGAAAAGAATTGGTTGAATATTTGAAAGTAACGATGACTTATACCTATCTGAATTTCTAAGCCCGATATGCATGTTGACTTTTGTTTTAGGGATCAATAAATAATTGATAATGCTACTTACTTTGTATCTTGCCCCTCTAATTTTTATGTCCTTATGGCTGGTATTTATATACACATACCCTTTTGCAAGCAGGCCTGTTATTACTGTGACTTTCATTTCTCAACCTCACTCAAAAAGAAGGAGGAGATGCTCGCCGCGATAGCAAAGGAATTAGTGTTAAGAAAGCCTGAGATATCAAATAAGGTCGCAACTGTTTATTTTGGAGGAGGTACGCCTTCCTTATTAAGTACTGAAGAGATCAATGAAATACTACAGCTTATAGACGAGCATTATGATTTGGTTGATGATCCTGAAATTACCCTGGAAGCGAATCCGGATGACCTAACCGAAAAAAAACTGGAAGATTTGGCACTTTCAGGAATAAACCGTTTGAGTATTGGTGTGCAGTCTTTTTTTGACAAGGATCTTAAATATATGAACAGAGCTCATAATGCGGATCAGGCTCAAAGGTCAATGGAGCTCGCAACCAAACACTTTAATAATATTAGTATTGATTTGATTTATGGATTGCCGCATCTTACCGAGGAAAGTTGGAGAGAGAACCTTGAATACACCTTTAAACTTGGGGTGCAGCATATTTCCAGTTACGCGCTGACGGTAGAACCAAAAACCGCACTAGATCATTTTATAAAAAGTGGTAAATATCAAGCGCCGGAAGATGCTTTGACTGAAAGACATTTTAAAATATTACAGGAAGAGACAAAAAAGCAGCAGTATATACAATATGAAATTTCAAATTTCGGTAAGGAAGGTTTTTTTTCAAAGCATAATACCTCTTATTGGAAAGGTGTCAGTTATTTGGGAATAGGGCCTTCAGCTCACTCCTTTGATGGATTGCACCGCAGTTGGAATATCTCCAATAATGCCAAATACCTTTCGATCATTCAAAATAACTTATTACCGAGTGACAAGGAGCGACTTAGTACCGAGGACAGAATTAATGAATCTATCATGACAGGTTTAAGGACTATTTGGGGCGTATCTCTTAAGGAGATTGCTAAAAGTTTTGGTGAAAAATATAAAAATGAGGTGCTGGGTCAAGCCGAGCAATATCTGAAACGAGGGGACTTACGCCTAGAGAAGGAGCATTTATTCCTTAGACCCGAGAGTTATTTCCTTGCCGATGGCATCTCTGCTGATTTGTTTTTACTGAAAGTATGATTTATTTAGTACTTTTAAATCATTAAACAGAATTATGGAAGGTTTACTAGGTCTTTTTCTCGGCGCTATAATCACCTACTGGGTGTTGAAATATATTAAAGTTCAGAAAAGGAAAGATATTACAAATTCTCAATCCGTGATTATCTTGGAGAAGATCAGAAAAGTTTGGAAGCTTATCACCGTTGAAGGAGAATTTGCAGAGATCTATCATTATGAGAATACAAAGGAGCGATTTATGAGCATGGTTTCGAGTAAAAAAAAGGCGATTTTACTGATTAATGCCAAGGCACATGTGGGGTATGATCTCTCTAAAATCAAAATGGAGGCCAACAATGAAAAAAAAGTGATCAGACTTACCGAATTTCCAGATCCTCAGATTTTGAGCCTGGAAACCGATTTAAAATATTATGATAAAAAAGATGGTTTGTTCAACAAATTTGATTCAACCGATCTGACCGAAGTGAATTCTAAAGCCAAGGAGTATGTGCTTCTTAAAATCCCTGAAAGCGGCTTATTTGATACGGCCAAAAGTGAAGCTTTAGAAGCCGTTCTTTTGATACAAAATATTGTAGAAACCATTGGATGGACCCTTGATTATGAGGACCTGTTATTGGCTAAGAATAACAAAGGAGAGCTATTTCAGGAAAAGTTGATGAAGAAGCTGGAAGCATAATGCATCTTACCAAACGATTTAAAACTAAACTGTGAATCAGGAACAGGCTCTGGCCATATTAAAATCAGGAGATAATGTATTTCTAACCGGTTCAGCCGGAACAGGAAAGACCTATGTGCTCAATAAGTATATTCAATACCTTAAGGCAAGAAAAGTCCCTGTATCTATAACGGCTTCTACAGGTATTGCCGCGACTCATTTACAAGGAACAACTATTCATGCCTGGTCTGGAATTGGAATAAAAGATTCCCTAAGCTTGAGAAATCTAAGGGACCTTAAGGAGAAAAAATACCTCAAGAAACATATAGAAAAAACAAAGGTTCTTATCATTGATGAGATTTCTATGCTTCACAAAAAGCAATTTGACCTTGTCAACGAAGTATTGCAGTTCTTTAGGGAAAATGACAAAGCTTTCGGAGGAATTCAAGTGGTACTATGTGGTGATTTTTTTCAATTACCACCTATCGGTTCATCAGGTGAAACAAACAGAGATAAGTTTTGTTTTATGTCTCAGTCCTGGTTAAGTGCGAATTTGTCGATTTGTTATCTAACCGACCAATACAGACAAACCGATAGTGAACTGAATGACATTCTTAACGAGATCAGACAGGGGTTCGTATCAGAAAGGTCCCTTGCATTGTTGCAATCCAGTAATGACAGTATAGATTTAAAGGAACCCACCCGGTTGTATACACATAATATGGATGTCGACAGGATCAACACTGCTCATATTGAGGAAATCAAAGGGAGAAAAAAATTGTTTAAAGCAAAAGTAAAAGGGAATTTGAAACTGGCCGAAACGATCAAAAGGTCTATTATGGCACCCGAAACATTGGAGCTGAAAAACGATGCAAAAGTAATGTTTGTTAAGAATAACTATGAAAAGGGATATCTCAATGGTTCACTTGGAAAAGTAGTAAGGTATAATGATGAAGGTTATCCGGTTGTTCAATTAAATAATGGGTCTGAAATCACTGCGGAGCCCGAAGACTGGAGAATAGAAGATGAGGCTGGGAAACTTCTGGTAAGTTATGTTCAGGTGCCTTTAAGATTGGCCTGGGCCATTACGGTACATAAAAGCCAGGGGATGACCCTGGATGGCGCTGTCATGGACCTTAGTAAAACTTTTGAGAAAGGACAGGGTTATGTCGCTTTGTCAAGGATAAAGGCGCTAAGTGGCTTGCAATTGAAAGGATTCAATAATACAGCTCTTGAGGTGGATGGACTAGCCTTGAAGGCTGATTTTAGGTTCCAGGAATTATCAGGTGAGGTTGAAGAATCGGTTGATATGGAAGACCTGGAGATTAAAGCACGAAATTTCATCAAAAAGAGCGGCGGGGTTGTTGACAAAGATGAGATCAAAGAGAATCGTAAAAAACTTGAAAAAGGAGAGAAAGTAACGAAGAAATCTACCTACCTGATTACCAAGCAACTGATCGATAAAGGGCATTCTTTGGAAGATATTGTTATAGAAAGAGACTTGACCATTGGTACGGTTGCCACGCATCTCATCAAAATTTCGGCGCTATATCCTAAGACAGATCTCAGAAATTTCAAACCTGATACTAAGGTGTTGAACAAGGTAAAAAAAGCTAGAAATCAATTAGTAAAGGAAATTGGTCCAGGAGAAAGAATCAGTTTAAAACCCATTTTTGATTTACTGAAAGGTGAGGTCACTTACGACCAGATTAAAATGGCTTTGGTATTTATATAGATCTTACTACCTATAAATCATGCATATTGAAGAATTTAGAATGTATTGTTTGCAAAAATCGATGGTGACAGAAGAATTTCCTTTTGATAAGACCACCCTGGTTTTTAAGGTCATGGGAAAGATGTTTGCACTCACAGGCTTAGATGAACCCGAATTCAAGGTGAATTTGAAATGTGATCCGGATCGATCAATAGAATTAAGAGAGAAATACCATAGTATTATTGCCGGTTTTCATATGAACAAAAAACATTGGAATACCGTAACACCTGAGAATTCATTATCGAATGAATTCTTTAAAGAATTGATAGATCATTCTTATGACTTAGTAGTAAAGGGCCTTCCTCGAAAACTACGTGATCAATTAGACAATTAGCGGGATATTGAAATCATTCGGCGAATCTTATTTAAGCCTTTTTTCTGTATTCAGAGGGAGTCAGACCTTTAATAGATTTGAATTTTCTGTTAAAATTAGTTAGGTTGTTAAATCCTGATTTATAAGAGATCTCAGCAATGTTGAGGTCTGTTTTTTTTGCAAGTAGCTTACAGGCATTTCCAATTCTGATGTCAAGTAAAAAATTGATATAAGTTTTGTTTGTGCGTTGCTTAAAATATCGGCAAAAGGCATTCGGCGTCATATTAGCAATGCCGGCCACCTGCTGTAAACTTATATTTTGGTCGTAATTATTGAGTGAAAACTCAAAGATATTACGCATTCTTTTTCCTTCTTCTTCGCCATAGGATTTGTTATGAATAGCCGATGATAAGGCAATCATCCTTTCTTTGGAAATGACCTGCATAATCTCCAGAAAGGAAATGAATCGATTGAGTTTTGACTTAAGGATAATTCTTTCGATCAAAAGTTTCAATTTTAAGGATGGTCCTTCTATGTGAATACCCTGAGCTGATGCCTGAAAAACGGGGTCCAGAACTTTGAATTCCGGGAGGTTAAAAAAATGATCCCCATAACTGGATTTCGTAAAGAACAAGGAGATCATATGAACTTCTCCATCGGCAGGATCATTATGAAATACATGAGGTAAATTCTCACCAATGATAAAAATATCGCCCTGGCTGAATTCTCCGACACAGTCACCAATAATAAAACTACCTTCTCCTTTTTTGATCAGGCTGATCTGAATTTCCTGATGCTGATGCAGTTTGTCATAGAGCATTGGTACTTGATCCTCCTGAACCACCAGGGTGTCATTTTCAGGTTTGGGTATTTTAAAAGGAAGTACTTTCATTAAGATTTAGATAAATATTAATCAAAAATATACAAATATCCTTATAATGAGTTAATATAGTACTATGATGTGCTAATTTAAATGAACTGACAGATGCAATCTTCTTCTAATTTTGTAGAAAACAAATAACGTTATGACTATACAATGGAAAGGGGTTATGCCTGCCGTAACTACTAAATTTAATGACCAGGATGAACTGGACCTCGATAATTTTAAAGTAAATATTCAAGCCCAGCTCGATGCCGGAGTACACGGAATAGTATTGGGAGGCACCCTAGGTGAAGCCAGTACTTTAACAGAACTGGAAAAAAGAACTTTGGTTAGGGAAACAGTTGCCTTTGTCAGGGGAGCTGTGCCTGTGATCATCAATATCGCAGAACAATCTACAAAAGCTGCTATTGAACTGGCACATATGGCAGAAGAAGATGGAGCAAGTGGTTTAATGATGTTGCCGCCCATGCGTTACAAAGCCGATGATCGAGAAACGGTAACGTACTTTAGAAAAGTAGCACAAAGTACTTCCTTACCAATTATGATCTATAATAATCCTGTTGATTACGGTATAGAAGTGACTTTAGATATGTTTGAGGACTTGCTAAAAGATTGCCCAAACATTCAGGCAGTGAAAGAGTCAACAAGGGATATTTCGAATATCAACCGCATTAGAAACAGATTTGGTAACAGGCTTGCCATTTTATGTGGAGTAGATACCTTAGCGCTGGAAAGTTTATTGATTGGAGCTGATGGCTGGGTTGCAGGTTTGGTATGCGCCTTTCCGGCAGAAACTGTTGCTATTTATGAATTAGCAAAAGCAGGTAGAACTCAAGAAGCGATTGAAATTTATCGTTGGTTTTTACCATTGTTGGAGTTGGATATAAACACTAAATTAGTACAGAATATCAAGCTGGCGGAAGTGGCAACCAGAATTGGCACTGAGAATGTGAGAGAGCCCAGGTTACCATTGGCTGGAGCCGAAAGAAAAAATGTGTTGGCCATCATCGATCAGGCCATAAAAAACAGGCCATTGTTGCCTGATTATAAAAATATATAGTATGCTTTAGATTCATTCTAGTCATGGAGTGAATTCCCGCAATAAACCAAAGTATACAGCGGTCTGAATTGAAAGATCGTCCATCGTAAAAAATGGAGATTTACGCGGGTACATCATGAAACTCATTCATAAAAGTAAAATATTAGATGATTACAGGAAAGAATTATATCGGTATTGAGAAGAGCGCCAAGGGAGCTAACATATTTAAAACCTTTGATCCGGTCAACAATACGGAAAATGAAACTCAATTTTTCGAGGCTTCAACCGAAGAGATTAATAAGGCAGTTGCCTTAGCCTGGAAGGCTTTTAGATGCTATCAGGATTATTCAGGTGAACGTAAAAGCGAATTTTTAAATGCTATTGCTGATGAAATTGAGGCTTTGGGAGATGAATTGCTCAACACCTATTGTTTAGAATCTGGTTTACCTCAGGGAAGAGCTATGGGAGAGAGAGGTAGAACGATATACCAATTAAGAAGCTTTGCTGAACTGGTTAAAAAAGGAGATTGGGTAGAGGCACAAATTGATACCGCACAACCTGATCGTGCACCAATTCCAAAACCTGATATTCGAAAAATGATGATTCCTCTAGGCCCTGTTGTGGTCTTTGGAGCAAGTAATTTTCCATTAGCTTATTCAACAGCCGGTGGTGATACTGCAGCAGCCTTAGCAGCCGGCTGTCCGGTAATTGTAAAATCACACCCCATGCATGCAGGAACTGGTGAATTAGTTGCTTCCGCTATTATTAAAGCGGCAGAAAGAACAGGTATGCCTGAAGGCGTATTCTCCAATCTTAACAGCAGTGGAATAGAAGTGGGAGTTCAACTTGTGCAGCATCCGCAGGTGAAGGCAGTTGGTTTTACTGGAAGTATTGTAGGGGGTAGAGCCTTATATGATCTCGCGGGCAAAAGAGAAGAACCTATTCCGGTTTTTGCTGAAATGGGTAGCGTAAACCCCGTTGTTTTTCTTCCTGAGGCCTTAAGACAAAGAGGAGAGGCGCTGGCTAAAACATATGCTGGTTCAGTGACGCTTGGAACCGGACAATTTTGTACGAACCCAGGGTTACTTTTCGGGATTAAAGGGGCATCACTTGATCAGTTTATAAAAAGACTTTCTGAAGAGATCGTGCTGATTGAACCAGGTTGTATGTTGCATCCGAACATCATTGGAGCCTATGAAAAAAATAAACAAAAAGCCCTTGCTCAAAAAGGCCTGCAATTGGTGTCAGAATACGAGCAGGCAATTGGCAATAATGTAGCCCGACAAGCAGTCACTACCGTTGAAGGAGATACTTTTTTAGCTAATCCCGCTTTGCATCAAGAAGTGTTTGGTCCGTTTACTATGGTCGTTCAATGTCAAGACAAAGAACAACTTGAAGCCATTATTTTAAAATTGGAAGGACAACTTACAGGAACGCTAATAACGGAGGGCAATGAAGCTACTTTTTTCTCAGGAGTAATTGAGGCACTTAGAAACAGAGTAGGAAGGATTATTTTCAATGGAGTACCAACTGGTGTTGAAGTTTGCCCATCAATGGTTCATGGCGGACCTTACCCAGCTTCGACCGACAGCAGATTTACAGCGGTAGGAATAAATTCTATTAAAAGATGGGTCAGACCTTTTAGTTATCAGGATTGGCCGAACGACTTGTTGCCTGATGCCTTGAAAAATGAAAATCCGCTTGGCATCGTAAGACTGGTGAATAACCAATTAAGTACTGATATCCTATAAGTGTATGAAAGTAAAAATTATTCTACTCGTTTTTGTCTTATCCTGTTTGTCTGCTTGCGAGTCTGGCAAAAAAAAGGATACTGTTTTATTGGCTGAAATCATTGAGAAAGTTCAGGATCACAAAGGATTTGAGAAGGAAGAATTTCCGCTGGGTTTGTTCAATGAGGCTTATTTTCAAGCTGAAGCTGATTTTGCCTCAGGTTGTATTGATGAATTAAACCAATTGGACACCCTTGAGTTTACAGAATCGGAACAGATATCTTACGAACTGTTAAGATTTAGATTACAGAATAAGGTCGATTATAACGATTTTGAAATGTATCTGAATCCATTATTGTCTGATTCAGGATTTCACAGCAGCCTGGTCTACAGGGTTAGACCCTTAAAAGATTACGAACAAACAAAGAAATACCTTAATTTGTTAAATGATATGCCAAGGCATGTTGATGAATATTTTCTTTTAATCGATAAGGGATTGAAAAAGGGAGTTTCCCAGCCAAAGGTTATATTTAAGGGGTATGAAAGTACCTATGACATGCATTTGGTGGATGATTTCAAAGACTCATTTTTTTATAGTCCATTTAAGAATTTACCTGATAATCTTAGTCAGCAGCAAAAGGACTCGGTGCTTATAGCAGCAAAAATAAGTATTGAGGAATCTGTGACACCTCAATTTAAGAGGATCAAAACTTTCTTTGAGGAAAACTATTTTCCCAATACGAGAACCACACTTGGTATTTCGTCGACTCCTGACGGAGCTTCATTTTATCAAAATCGAATTAATTTCTATACGACAAGTACACAATATACCGCTAAGGATATTCATGAAATCGGTCTAAGTGAAGTAAAAAGGATACGAAGTGAGATGCAAAAGATCATAGAAGAAGTTGGTTTTAAAGGTTCTTTTGACGATTTTTTACTTTTTTTGAGAACAGACGAACAGTTTTATGCGAAATCCCCTAGAGAATTAATGATGATCGCCAGGGATATGGCGAAAAGAGCAGACGAGCAACTCCCGAGGTTTTTTATGACCTTACCCAGAAAACCCTATGGAGTAGCCCCAGTGCCTGATGCCATTGCGCCTAAATATACAGCAGGAAGATATGTAGGGACTGATGCCGAAAATGAGCCTGGATACTATTGGGTCAATACTTATGATCTTCCAAGCAGAACCTTGTATACTTTGCCGGCTTTAACGGTGCATGAAGCGGTTCCAGGGCATCATTTACAAATTAGCTTAAATAATGAATTAGGAGATAGTATACCTAGTTTCAGGAGAGATCTATACCTATCAGCTTATGGTGAAGGTTGGGGACTGTACTCCGAATTTCTTGCCGCAGAGATGGGTATGTATACAACTCCCTACGAACGATTTGGGCAATTGACCTATGAAATGTGGAGGGCCTGCAGATTGGTTGTAGATACTGGTATTCATGCCTTTGACTGGACCAGAGAAGAAGTGGTTCAATTTATGAGGGAAAACACGGCCTTATCGCTTCATGAAATCGAAACCGAAACTGACCGCTATATTTCCTGGCCAGGTCAGGCCTTGTCTTATAAAATAGGAGAAATAAAAATAAGAGAATTGAGAAAAAAAGCGGAAGAATCTCTGGGTAATGAGTTTGATATCAGAGAGTTTCACGAGGTAGTTTTAGAGCAAGGCACAGTTACATTGCCAATTCTGGAAAAAAGAATTAATCAATATATCGCTAAGAAGAAGAATGGCGCGTAATATATTTAAGTGTATAGACGGACACACCTGTGGTAATCCCGTTAGAGTCATTACCAGCGGAGCCCCTGAACTTATCGGGAGCAATATGAATGAGAAAAGACTCCACTTTATCAGGGAGTTTGACTGGATAAGAAAGGGTTTGATGTATGAACCACGCGGACATGATATGATGAGTGGAAGTTTTATTTACCCACCACATGATCCTGATAACGATTTTGCTATTTTGTTTGTCGAAACCTCAGGCTGCCTTCCAATGTGCGGGCATGGTACCATTGGAACAATTACTATAGGAATTGAAGAAGGATTGATCAAACCAAAAGTGCCGGGAAAAGTTAAAATGGAAGCTCCTGCCGGACTGGTAGAGATTGAATATGAAGAAAAGGATGGAAAGGTTAAATGGGTGAAACTTACCAATGTCAAAAGTTATCTGGCTGCCGAAGGATTAACCGTGGAGTGCCCTAGTCTTGGGGAGTTGGTATTTGATGTGGCCTATGGAGGTAATTTTTATGTGATCGTAGACCCCCAAAAGAACTATTCAGGAGTACAGGATTATACCGCTGGGCAGATCATACAGTATTCTCAGATTGTCAGAAAACGTATCAATGAAAAATATCCAGATTATTTTATACATCCTGAAAATGAGTCAATAAGAGGTGCAAGTCATGTGTTATGGACGGGAGAAACTTTAGATCCAAAATCGTCTGGTAGAAATGCGGTTTTTTATGGAGATAAAGCGATCGATCGATCCCCATGCGGAACAGGTACTTCGTCAAGACTTGCTCAGTTATACGCCAAAGGAAAGCTAAAAAAGGGAGAAGATTTCATCCATGAAAGCTATATCGGGTCAACTTTTGTTGGCAGGGTAGAAGAAGAGACAAGTATCCGGGATATCCCAGCCATCATTCCAAGTATACAAGGATGGGCCAAGGTATATGGTTATAATACGATTATTATCGATGAGGAGGATGACCCTTATGCGCTTGGTTTTCAGGTAATTTGATAGTGAAGCAATGAATTAATGATATAATAAAACCATGAAAAAATGTATCGTTATTGGCGGAGGAATTATAGGGCTTTGCTCCGCGTATTATCTTCAGAAAGAAGGACATCAGGTAACAGTTCTCGATCAGTCAGCAATGGACTCAGGTGCATCTTATGTGAACGCAGGATATATTTCTCCTAGTCATATTGTTCCCTTGTCTTCGCCTGGAATTGTGAAGAAGGGCATACAATGGATGTTTGACCCTTCAAGTCCTTTTTACGTGAAACCAAGACTGGATCCTGATTTTTTACGTTGGGCATGGGCTTTTAATAAAAGTTGTACACCGAAACATGTCAAAAGGTCTGTCCCTGTGATCAGAGATATTGCCGTTTTTAGTCATGAGTTATATGAAGATATTGAAAAGGAACCTGGTTTTGATTTTCATTTTGAAAAGAAAGGTTTGCTGATGCTGTGTAAGACAGAAAAGATGCTCGAAGAGGAAGTCAAAGTAGCGCAATTGGCCGGGGAAGTCAATCTTCAATCAAAAGTACTCAATAAAGAGGAGTTAAGAGTCCTGGAGCCTGCGGTAAGTGACGATGTGATTGGAGCAACTTTTTATTCATGTGACTCTCATACCACGCCACATGAATTTATGAAAAATATGAAAACGCACCTTTTGGCTCAAGGAGTTGAAATTAAAGCCAATGAAACGGTACTTGATATGCAACTAAAAGATGGCTCGATTGAGAAAGTCATTAGCAGTCGTGCTAGCTATATAGCTGATGAATTTGTACTGGCTGCAGGTTCCTGGACAGGGCAGGTGGCTAAAAAAATAGGCTTGAAACTTTTACTGCAGGCAGGTAAAGGATATAGGATCAATGTACAACAAGAAACTAAGATTTCACTTCCGGCAATTCTTGTTGAAGCCAAGGCAGCCGTAACGCCAATGAATGGTTTTACAAGGATTGCAGGTACCATGGAGATTGCAGGTATTAATGATGTGATAAATCCAGTAAGGGTAAAGGCTATTGCCAAAGCTGCTCATGATTACTATCAAGAAGTGTCCATTACCAAAGAGGAAATTCAGAATGCTTCCTCAGGGTTAAGACCTTTGTCTCCTGATGGCGTGCCTTACATCGGTAGAACTCAAAACTGCTTAAACCTTACCATAGCCACAGGTCATGCAATGATGGGTTGGACTATGGCTACAGGTACGGGAAAATTGGTTGCCGAAATTATTTCAGCAAATAAAACTTCCCTTGATCTTAATCCCTTTAGTCCCGATAGAACTTTTTAAATGAATCAATTATGAGATATGAATCCATTGCGAGCAGCTTGTTTGCAAAAAACCGATTGAATTTTTGTAAAAAGATGCATACTAATCAACTAGCACTTTTATGTTCAAATGATATGCAGGTGACCAATGCCGATGATACTATGGGTTTTGCTCAAAATAATGATCTCTTTTATTTGTCAGGAATTGATCAGGAGGAAACGATCTTATTGTTGTATCCGGATGCCGATAAAAAAGAACAAAGAGAAATCCTCTTTATTAAAAAAACAGATGAGCATATTAAGATTTGGGAAGGGGATAAGTTGACCAAAGAAGAAGCTTCTGATATTTCGGGTATCACAAGAATAGAGTGGGCGGAAGATTTTGAAAAGATCCTGCAGTTGATGGCTTTTGAAGCCGATGGTTTTTGCTTGGGGCATAACGAGCATATCAAAAGGTCAACCAAGGAAATAGAGACCAGACAAGACAGGTTGATCAATTGGTGTAAACTGAAGTACCCCTTGCATGACTATGATCGTGCTGCTAAAATTACAAGGGGACTTAGACAAATTAAAGCCCAGGAGGAGGTTGCCATGATTCAAAAAGCTGCAGCAATTAGTGTTGAAGGATTTGAACGCGTATTAAGATCCGTGAGACCTGGATTGATGGAATATGAGTTGGAGGCTGAACTGAGCTATATTTTTATAAAACAAGGAGCTATAAGACATGCCTTTAAGCCTATAGTGGCTTCAGGGGCAAATGCCTGTGCCTTGCATTATAATAGTAATGATGGAAAATGTGTTGATGGAGAAATGATACTCATGGATTTTGGGGTATGCTATGGCAACTATAACTCTGATACCACTAGATGTTTCCCGGTAAACGGTAAATTTTCCAAAAGACAAAAAGAGGTATATCAGTCGGTACTGAATTGTTTAAAACAAGGTGCTAAGCTTTTGAAACCAGGGGTGATCCCTGCTGAATATGAAGAGCAAATGGCTAAGCTCGTAGAAAAGGAACTGGTAGGTTTAGGTCTGCTAACCTCCAATGATGTAGCGGCTCAGGATCCTGAAAAGCCCTTGTATAAAAAGTATTTTATGCATGGTACAGCCCACCATATTGGTCTGGATGTACATGATGTAGGGTTGTATTCGAGACCTTTTGAAGCAGGAATGGTCCTTACTTGTGAGCCAGGAATCTATATTCCGGAGGAAGGAATTGGCTGCAGATTGGAAAACGATTATTTGATTACGGAGGACGGAAACATCAACCTTACTGCTCAGATGCCCATAGAGATTGAAGATATTGAGCGATTAATGGCTGTATAAACTAACGATCCTTAGCATCCAATCGCATGGTGATCATATGTTTTTTAAACCCAGCCTTCTCATAGGCTTTTATCGCCTGGGGGGTTGTCTTCATAAACATCGAGACGAATTTCATAAATGGCTCTTTTCTGACACCATTTGATTAGTTCTTTAATGATGAGCAATTAACCTTTACATGAGGTATCGGCAATAATCTTCCATTGTCCATCAATTTTTTTAAAGATGATCATAAAGATACCATCAGCATTTCCAACTGAGCGTTCCAGATGATATTCACCCAAAACATAGTATGAAGTCTTATTTATCTTTGATATCTCTTTGAGAACGAAATTTAAAGTTCCGGTATGCTCTTTTGAAGGGTATCCCTTTTTATAGCGCTCCAGTGTATTATTCCAACCATAAGTAACACCTCCACTGCCATAAAATTTCAAGTCATCAGATTCCCAGTAGCCCTGCATAAAACCTTCTAAATCGTAATTATTCCAGGCAAGTTGCTGATCTGCCATCACCTTTCTTATGGCAAGTTCATCGTCATTATCAGTAATTGTGTTAAAGGAGGTTAACAGTAAGAGTCCTAGTAGTAAGCATATATTTTTCATCATTGATATGATTTTGGTTTCATATAATTTTCTTTAAGAACCAATGTCAAAGCATCTATCAGTTCTGAGGCATTTTCTTTTGAGAATACTAAAGGAGGTTTGATCTTGAGCACATTGTGGTCAGGGCCATCGACACTCATAAGTATACCTTTGTCTTTCATTCGATTAGAGATGTATTGGGTTTGTTCTGGTAAAGGCACTAATTGCTCATTAGTTAATTCTATCCCCAAAAATAAGCCCTGACCCCTAATATCTTTTAGTATGGCAAATCTCATAGCCAATTCTTTGAGTTGGGTCTTTAGATAATTTCCAACTTCCAGGGCATTGGACTGCAAGTGCTCTCTTTTGACAGTTTTCAAAACTGCTGTTGCAATGGCACAAGAAACAGGATTTCCTCCAAATGTATTAAAATATTCCATGCCGTTGGCAAATTTGTCGGCAACCTCTCTAGTACAGACTACTGCTGCTACAGGATGCCCGTTACCCAAAGGTTTTCCGATGGTTACAATATCAGGAATTACCTGGTGTAACTCAAAACCCCAAAAGGTTGATCCCATTCTTCCGCAACCCACTTGTACTTCGTCAGAAATGCATAAACCTCCTGCCTTTCTGGTATGCTCATAGGCTTTAGCCAGGAATCCCTGTGGTAATTCAATTTGTCCTCCACAGCTGATAATAGGCTCTATAATAAATGCTGCCGGTGCTCTTCCTTTTTTTTGAAGTGCTGAAATTGACTTTTCAACCTCTTTAGCATAGGCATTACCGGTATCTTTTCCACGGTGTTGACCTCTAAAACAATCAGGAAGTGGAAATATTTTGGTGTGCTCAGGGCAACCTGCTCCACCTTTACCATCAAACTTATAGGAACTGATCTCAACGCAGGCATTGGTATTTCCATGATAGCCCATCTCCGAAGCTAGGATATCTTTATTTCCTGTAACCACCTTAGCCATGCGAAGTGCCAGCTCATTGGCTTCGCTTCCTGAATTTACAAGGTGAACCACACATAATTCTGGTGGAAAAGTGTTGAGTAATTCTTTGGCCAAAAGTGTAACGTTTTCATGCAAATATCTTGTATTTGTATTCAGTAAGGCCATTTGATCCTGACCCGCCTTTACAACAAAGGGATGTTCATGCCCCACATGGGCAACATTATTTACGCTATCCAAATAAGCTGTTCCAAATTGATCTATCAAATAAGCCCCCATACCCCTAACCATTTGAAGAGGTTCTTGATAAGACAAGCTCATGCCTTTTCCTAAATGTGCATTTCGAAAGTCTCTTAAGGCTCTGTTCTCAGGTTGAATTTTTTGCTGTAGTGTGTCCAGTTTAAAAATAAGGTTAGGATCAGGACAAATACTTTTCCATGTATCAATTTCACTATGATAGGCCACACCAGGAAAATCCTTTTGATAATCAAGCATAGAAAGCATGATTTCAAAATGCAGGTGAGGTGGCCAATTGCCATTTTCAGGATAATTACCCAGATTTCCTATCAATTCTCCAACCTCAATGATTTCACCTACTACTCTTGAAGTGGCGCTTTTAACGGATAGATGCCCGTAAAGACTAAAAAATGTAAGGTTGGTTGTTTCGTGTTTCAGAATGATGAGTCCGCCGTATTCTTTATCTCCGGCATCGTTTTCAGCTATAACAACTTCTCCTTTAAGTGGCGCGTGAACCGGAGTGCCTGCGGCTAACCAGAAATCAATCCCCAGATGAACCGTTCTACTCTCTTTTTTTTCATTCCCACTTTTTTGATAAGCTGCTGTTGTATATACAAGTCTTGGCTCTAAATAGCCGCCTCCAATAATATGATTCGGATGGTTTTTTTGAAGTTGGTTTATTTTGAATTCAAACAAATCAAAATCGGCAAACTCACTCAAATGACCCAGCCATTTGCTCGAAACACTTAGGTCAATAGCCAGACATTTTTGGGTTTTTATTGTTGGAAAAAGTTGATCCAGCCCGATGTTTACCTTTGAGGCCCAAGCACTAAACTTTTCTTCCTCCGGATGCGCCGGGTAGTCACAAGCCTGTCTAAAACTGTAATGGGCGAAATCGGCACTGATCTCTTTCCATTTTTTTAAGACATCCCAGGCAGGTTTTTCACTTACTTGTAAATAGATGTTATCCGGCTCTTTAATCTTGTTAAGCGCAGATTTTGTAACGGTAATAACAAGTCTCATAGCGATGCAATCATAAAGATAGGGAAGTTCTTCCTCTAATAGTTTTCGACCCTGATGATATCCTCTTACGATGTTCGAGGCAGCTGAAAGCGGATCGTTTTGCCTCATGATACCATAGGCACAGGTCACAGCAAGATCATTGATCGTTTGCGAATAAATGGCATCTCCATAGTCAATAACAGCCAAAACTTCAGGGTCCTTTAGGCAATCGTTAACAATGAGGTTATAGTCATTGGTATCATTGTGAATAACTGATTTTGGAAGATTTTCATAGCCTTTCTGACTATCTAAAAACCTCTCCTGGAAATAAGCAATGATCTCTTTGTCATTAGCCTTAAAAAGGCTTCTGTGTTCACTCGTCCAAAGAGAATTGGCCAAATCCCATTCAAATACCCTGTGGGCCTTAGGATGGTCAAAACTTTTAAGGGCAGTCGTGAGTTTTCCGCAGCACAGGCCTAAACTAAATCTTAAAGAATCTCGCTGTGGGTAAACCCGATGGTACATTTTTCCCGGAATCCAACTTAACAGCCTTACCGTTCTGACCCGTTCAAAACTGTCAATAAATGAGGAGTTTATTTTACCCGATTTGTCTTTGATGACCACTGGGGCTTTTATACTTGCTGCGACATCCTTTAAATGGCCTAATAGTTTTTGTTGAAAATCCAGGGTTTCAGGATCTTCATCAGGTCTTGATATTTTTAAAATATACTGATCCTGATCCTCGATGCGAATTCTAAAATTCATATCGTATTCGCCTGGAAGTGGATTTGCCTCTCCCTTTAAACCAAAAAGGTCCGCAAGGATATGTTCAGCAGTTGCGGATTCGATCAATAGGTTGTTATAGTCCAATTCTTGCATGGGTCAATTCATGATTTAATATCAACATCCATATGTATGGTCCAGGAAGCTGATGTACCAGGAAGTAGTTCTTTTAAGCCGATCTTATTATTAAAACTATTGGCAACGCAGGTCATGGGTTCAATGGCAATACTTTTTCTATGCGGTGGGGTATAGACTTGTAAATAGCTTCCGTCAGCAGAGTCAAAGTCAAAGTTCAGTGCGTAAGATGTTGATTCAAAAGCACATTCAGCCTTATGCAAGGAATAGGCGTCGTCAAATGTTTTATCCTCCATTATAAATTTGGAAGGCAAAGGAGAAACTGAAGTCCTAACTGGAAGACTTCTTTCATCACATTCATAGAATTCCTTGGAAGGGAACGAAAGGATACCGGCTCTAAGCTGTTCAGTCTTAAAATAGGGATGCCATCCGAGTCCGTAAGGGAATAGAATTTTACCTGAATTGAGAATATCAAAACTAAGCGTTAAACTTCCGGTTGTACTTATTTTATAGGTCAGTTTCAATTCAAAGGAAAAAGGGAAACCCGGAGTTGAACCATTTGACTTATAGGTCAAAACAATGGTCGCTACTGTTTCATTTGATTCGATTGAAGCGACTTCAAATTCTTTGTCATAGACCGATCCATGGATGGCATTATTTACTGAAGGCTCATTCACTGGCAGCTGATGTGTCTTACCCATAAATTGATAAGTACCATCTTCAATTCTGTTGGGAAAGGGGAAAAGAATAGACGATTTATAAGTGTTGGCGTAATCATTTAGGCCAGACTCATCGTTACTGATTCCATCAATGATATTGACTTTGTTTACAATAAGTTCTTGTATACTCCCTCCCAGATTTGGATATATCTTTGCAGATAAGCCATCATCCTGAATATGTACGTGCTCCAATAATTTGTTGGTATTACTGATCTGGTCTATTTGCATCATATTATCTTAGTATAAATCCATGTTTCATGGCATCTTTTGGGTCAATCACAAAGGTATGCATTCCTGTTATATGTGCAGTTCCTTCGACCTGAGGAATGATGGCCTTGAAAGGGCCAAAATCAAGTTCTTCTATTACTGATCCAGTGAACACAGCATCTGTGATACTTTCAATACGCATGTTTTGGCCAAGCTCAATTTCATTTCTAAGGTAGTGTATGGCCATTCTACCTGACACACCAGATCCTGTGGGGCATCGATCTACTTCACCATCAGCAAAAATGCAGACATTCCTGCTATCATTAGACCTTTTATCGGGTTTGTCGATAAAAATGGTACCATATAAAAAACTAAGATCTTCTTCAAAGGGATGAAGAATTTTATGATCTTGTTTTATGACTGCTTTTTTAATGTCCATTCCGGCACGCATTAATTGTTGGTAAGAAGCTTTTGACAGGTCGAAATTAAAAGTGTTTTTAGACATATCGACATAAGCGTAAAAAGCGCCTCCGTAGGCCAGGTCATAGGTGATTGTTCCTATATTAGGAACTTCAATGGTTTTATCCAATCCAACCACAAAACTTGGAACGCAATGAAATCGGACTCCGGTGATTTCACCATTTTTAATATGGGCGAAGGAGGTAATTCTACCACAAGGGGCATCTATTTTTATCATATTATCACCTTCCATAACAGTGATCCATTTCATTTCAATGGCGAGAGTGGTTAAGGCTATAATGGCATGACCACACATGGTTGAATAGCCTTCATTATGGAGGAAAATCACTCCAAAATTGCCATCTTCATCATTGGGAGGGGTTAGGATACAACCATACATATCTGCATGCCCTCTTGGTTCAAACATAAGAGCCGTTCTTAAATCGTCATAATGCGCTTTGCAGTATCTTCGGTATTCGAGTACAGAATCCCCCTTAAGTTCCGGAAATCCATCTATAATCACTCTTAGTGGTTCACCACCAGTGTGCATATCGATAGTTTTTATCTGAAGCCAATCCGGATTCGGTTCAAACTGCTTTTTGTTTTGAATATTTTGAAAAGTACCCATTAACTCATTGTTTCATTACATCATTACATCATTACATCATTGTATCATTGCTCCATTGCTCATAATAGTATCTGGCTGCTATCAAATCTTCCGATGCATGTCCGACCGATTTGAAAAAGGTGATTTCCGTATCAGATAGCCTGCCTTTATGTGCTCCCGAACACAGTCCAAAAAGATCAGACTGGATGTCACTTTCTTTAATAATTCCGTTTTTCAGAGGGATTACAATATCTCCAGATTCCTTTAATCCCCCTTGAAAGGTGTCAAGAAAAATACTTGATCTAACCACAGCCTCATCATCAGCTTCTCTCATATCTTTTTTATAGGCCCCTACCAAGTCAAGATGCTGACCTTCTTTTAAAAGTTTTCCAAATACCAGAGGTTCTTTTGAAAGGGTAGCACACGAAATAATATCGACATCAGAGAGTTTCTCGAGATAGTTTTTTATCGGCGTAACCTCGATATCTTCCTGATCAAATTGTGTTGCGATCAGCTTAGCTTTCAGAAAATCCCGACCCCATACATATACTTTTGTGATGGGCCTGATGCGGGCATGTGCTCTTATTAGATTTGTAGACAATGCTCCTGTACCCAACATAAGTAAACTTGAGGCATCGTGTTTTGCAAGATAAGAAGCGGCCAGAGCCGAAGCTGCTGCTGTTCTCTTAACAGTAAGTGCTTTTGCATCAAGAATCGCTCTGATCATTCCTTTATGGCCATCCATATACAGATAAGTGCCTTGAATAGATGGTAAATCGTATTTACCATTGTTTGGATTTACCGTAACGATCTTAACGCCAATATCATTTCCCGCTTCCCATGCAGGCATTAACAGAAGTGTAGAATCAATACCCTCTTTAGGATTGGCATAATCGTGATGATGTCTCATCGGTGTTTCAACAACTTGATCCGAAAATCCATTTTTTAAGGCTTCAATGAGCTGTTTGAAATCAGAATGAGATTCCATGAAATTATGGCTTATATATGGAAGCTGGTCCATTTACTTTTTTGAATAAAAGTAATTATTAGTTGCTACTAATCCTATCGTACCTTACGATTAGATTAAATAATAATTAAAATCTATCCTAAAAATAACAAAAACAATAAAGGAAAAGCCAATCCAGCCAAAGCTAGTTTCCATCCTCTACTTTTGAAACCATTTTTTCCTGCCGGAATCAACATACCAGTTATTGCGATGAGAATCATTGCGGCCCCAAAAATATCGGAATACCAGATCCAAAATTTGTTGGTTGTTTTATGCAGAAACATGGTATCACCTACAAACGGGGTTCTTTTCTTGTATTCTAAAATACCTGTTCCTGATTCAGTATCAATATCAGCAATGACATTATTTTTAAAAATGATCCTTAAAGAATTATCTCTAAGCCTAAAGCTGTCAAATTCATTTTCTACCTTCCAATCTAAAGTAGCCGTTTTTAGGTAATTCTCGTCCACAGCAGTTACATCTTCAGGTAATATAATATTCACCTCCTTAGATTCATACGTATAATCCATCGGATACCAGTCTCGACGATGGTTTAGGATGATTCCGGAAAAGGAAAAAGCAATTAATAATCCCACAAAGAAATAGGCAAAGTCCCTGTGTAAACTTCGATTTGAAATCTTTTTCATTTTAATGTATAGTTTATATTATTTAAAAATTTACGAAAATAGCATGATATCTTTATTTTTATCAGTTAATCGAATCTTTTTTTCAAAATCCAGTCCTAACTTTTTTAGAAGATTGATCGAACTCTGGTTATCCGCATTTACTAAGCCATCTCTGTGAATAAGACCAGCTATTCCAATAAAACTTCTGTTTGATTTTAAGATCAAGGCATAAAAACCAAACTCGTTTTCTTCATAAGCATGAAGCAAACGAGTTGTGATATAATTTTCAGCATCAGCGATTGTTTTAATCCCTCTATCACTAATGTTTAGGATCCAATCTTTGTCAGTCATTAAGTTAAACAAAGATGGCGCATCTTTCAAAGTGATCCTCCTGATGTACAGACGTTCAGTGCTAAGTATATTCATTGAGTATAAAAAACAGCATCAAATATGATCTATTTATTTAGCCTAATACATCGCTTTGTTTTTTATAGAAAGAATCAGATTGTAGTTTGAGTAAGTCCTTGGCTTTTTGTTTTTTATACTCATAAATTTCTTCATCCTTGGCCACATCATAGTATACTTTTTCATTCAGGCTTGTATCCGTTTCTAAGACAGCTGCTCTCTGGTTTTTTTGTTGGGTGACCCAAACCTTTAGGGCATCTTCTTGTTCCTCGAATTTTAAGTCATAGGCTCCTTTTGGTGCCATAACCTTGGCAAATACAGGAGCTGTTTCAATGGCGATGAAAAGTAAGAGTATAAACATCGAAGGGAGGGCTGGCAATTCCTCCAGTGCATTGATTCTGGCCATCAAACCATCGAACCCATCGATGATGGGCTGACTATTAGCGGTTTGTAATTTTTGTTTTTCTCTTAGGTCGCTCAGCAAAATCTCTTTTCCTGCGATCTTTTCCGCACTGCCGTCCTTTAACAGTTGTAATTCCTGTAGTTGGGAGTCGTGTTTTTCTCTTTTTTCCTCATAGACAGGACCTTTCCCCAGTTTCATAGTGCCTTGTGTGCCTTCTGCTTCTGTGATATAGGTTTCGTACAGGTCATTTACCTCTTGTTCTTTATTGGCGACATTTTCCTGGATCAATTTTATTTCTCCTTCAACTCGTTCGATTTCAGGAGTGAATTGTTGGGCTATTTGATCCTGATTGAGTAAGGTCATCTGGTTTTTTTGTTCTAGTAAAACACGATCGATTTCCTTTTCGAATATCTTTAATTCTAGTGGTTTTGAAATAACGATAGCAATGATTAAGGCCAAAACAATTCTGGGTGAAGCCTGCAATAATTCTTGCCAGAAGTTATCGCGTTTCTTTATTGTAGATACAATGAATCGATCCAGATTGAATATCAATAAGCCCCAGATCAATCCAAACAAGAGCGCCATATATACATTGTCGAACACTGTATACAAGGCATAAGCACTTGAAACTAAAGCCATGATGGCCGTGAAAAAAACGGTACCACCAATACCGGCATATTTAATTTGTTCAGATTTTGGACTTTCCTGAAGCAGGTCTGTGTCTGCGCCTGAGCACATCCAGAAGAATTCTTTTATCATAATGAGGAGGGTTTAGTTAAAAACAACGTAATTATACTCCTATATGTTGCTCACATATTGTCTTTGTTATGATAAAGTTTTGTTAAAATTGTGATTCTATTAAAATCAAGAGTAGAATTTCAGCTAAAACTTGTGCAGCTATGTAATAAATGTACTTTTGCTATCTCAAAACAGCCCTATGAGTTTATTAAAGAAACTGCAAGAACGAAGTGAGTCTGCATGTGAACTATGCCGTACCGAAGAGCAATTAAGTATTTATGAGGTTCCGCCATCTTCTAAAGGGGCCGAAGATGACAGTATCTTGATTTGTAATACTTGTACTGATCAAATTGAAAATCCTGAACATGTTGATCTAAACCATTGGCGTTGTTTAAACGATACTATGTGGAGTGAAATTCCAGTTGTACAAGTTGTTGTTTGGCGAATGTTTACGCGTCTTCGTGCGGAAGGCTGGCCTCAGGATTTATTGGATATGATGTATCTAGATGAGGAAAATTTGGCTTGGGCCAAAGCTACTGGTGAAGGAGAGGAAAGTGAAAATAAAATTGTTCACCGAGATGTAAACGGTGTGGTATTGCAGACCGGTGATTCAGTTGTTTTGATCAAGGATTTAAAGGTTAAAGGTTCAAGTATGGTAGCAAAACAAGGAACCCCAGTTCGCAGGATTTCATTAGATAGAGAGAATGCTGAGTATATTGAAGGAAAAGTAGGTCCTACCCAAATTGTGATCATTACCAAGTATGTTAAGAAAATAGGGTAATAAAATTTACCTTTGTTAGCGATTGTTAATCTTCAAAGTTGTATTCAAAAGCTTCGATATCTTTTTTCCAAAGCTTGGAAACAAGATCCTTATTCGTGTCATCATAATAATGGGAATAGTCAGTTATTGACGCCTTCAATTGATGACTTAATTTTTTATGTCCGAGATTGAGTTTATTACATACATAATTCCAGTCTTCTTGTAAATTTTCAAATTTCCCAACAAAATCTATTTGTAATATCCCATCTTTATCGGCTACCATATTGATCTGATATGCATCAGGTCTTTTGGATTGGTATTTGATATATTGATTAAAACTCATCTTATTTACTTTATTATACCTGCCATGCTGGGGATTTCGACGAATATACTCATATTCAGACACTAGTCTTTTCCATGGATTTCTAACAAAGGCGAATTTAAAATACTCGTCAAATAAATCTTTTGGCATAACTTTTTTTACCTGTAAAATGTCGCTATGCGCTCTAAAGGCAACTTTATGATAATCGGATTCTATATTGAGTAGTCGACTTTTAACCTTTGCTTTTAAGCTGGTCTCACGGCTTAAACTTAAGGGCGCCAAAGAGTCTCTCATGCTACTTCCGGCAACCTTTCTGATATGGATAAAAATAAACTTATGTGAGTCGGATATTAACATCAAGGTTTACTTTTTAGCATATAGGTCATTGTAATATTTATAAAATAGCGGGATAGTCTCTATTCCTTTTAAATAATTAAACACACCAAAATGTTCATTAGGTGAGTGTATGGCGTCGCTATCCAATCCAAATCCCATCAAGATGGTTTTACTTTTCAATTCCTTTTCAAACAGGGCTACAATGGGAATGCTACCTCCTGATCTTTGGGGTATAGCCGGAACACCAAAAGTTTCGGTATAAGCCTTATTTGCAGCCTGATATCCTATGTTATCAATTGGCGTTACATAGGCATGACCTCCGTGGTGTGGTGTTACCTTAACTTTCACTGCTTTTGGGGCAATACTCATAAAATGCTCACTAAATAATTCTGTGATCTCATCAGGGTCCTGATCAGGAACCAAACGCATGGAGATCTTAGCATAAGCTTTACTTGCGATGACCGTCTTAGCTCCTTCACCGGTATATCCTCCCCAGATACCATTAACATCTAAGGTAGGTCTGATGGAGTTTCTTTCGTTGGTTGTGTATCCGGTTTCCCCATATACCTCTGCTATATCAATTGCTTTTTTATAGGCGTCCAAAGAGAAAGGGGCTTTGGCCATTTCTTTTCTTTCTTCCTGAGTGGCGTCGATTACCTTATCATAAAAACCGGGAATCGTGATGTGATTGTTTTCATCCTGTAGGGAGGCGATCATCTTGGTCAGGATATTAATAGGGTTCGCCACAGCACCTCCATAAAGACCTGAATGCAGATCCCTGTTAGGTCCTGTTACTTCTACTTCAACATAACTCAGTCCTCTCAAACCAGTGGTAATTGACGGTTGTTGGTTGCTGATCATTCCTGTATCTGAAATAAGGATCACATCATTACTCAACTTTTCCTGATTCCTTTTGACAAACCATTCCAGACTTTCCGAGCCTACTTCTTCTTCACCTTCGATCATGAACTTTACATTACACGGCAGGGTACCCAGACTCATCATGATTTCAAAGGCTTTGATATGCATATACATCTGACCTTTGTCATCGCAGGAACCTCTTGCGTAAATTGCGCCTTCAGGATGTGATTCGGTTTTTTTTATAACGGGCTCAAAAGGAGGGGAGTCCCATAAATCAATTGGATCGGCCGGCTGTACATCGTAATGCCCATAGACAAGTATGGTGGGTAAATCAGTGTCAATGATATGTTCGCCATAAACAATAGGGTAACCGGGAGTTTCACAGATTTCTACTTTTTTGCATCCGGCTTTATCCAGATAATTCTTGACCGCCTCGGCCGTCATTAATACATCTTTTTTGTAGGCTTTATCGGCGCTTACTGATGGTATTTTTAGCAAAGAGATCAATTCCTCTATAAATCTATTTTTATTTTGATCGATGTAGTTTTTTACAGCAGACATTTTTTACTAATTTTAGGTGCAAACAAAGATAGACAAAACATAACACCTAATTCTTTAAAAGCGGAGTCAAGCCGTCAAAATTTTATATCAAAAAAACAGAAAATGAAGTCAAGAAGAACGTTTATTCAAAATACGGCGATGGCGAGTGTCGGCTTAAGTGTCTTGCCTAATTTGAGCTTTGGGAATTCAGTTCAAAAAAGTAAGATCAATATCGGTTTAATAGGTACGGGTCTTAGAGGGACCAACCACCTTAATAATTTACTCCAAAGGGATGACGTAAATATAATTGCGATTTGCGATATCGACCAGGAAAGGATCTCCCTAAACCTTGACCTGATGGATAAGGCGGGTCATAAGAAACCGGAAGTTTTTGGCAAGGATGAACTGGACTATAGAAACCTACTTGAATTGGAATCATTGGATGCAGTGATTATTGCAACGCCTTGGTTATGGCATACCCGTATGGCCAAAGATGCCATGCTCGCAGGCAAGTATACGGGGCTTGAAGTTTCAGCGGCCAATACCATGGAAGAATGCTGGGACCTTGTCAATACACATGAGCAAACCGGTACTCATTTGATGATTTTAGAAAATGTGAATTACAGAAGAGATGTACTGGCCGTCTTGAACATGGTCAAACAAAATGTTTTGGGAGAAATGATGCATTTCAGGTGTGGTTATCAGCATGACCTACGATTTGTAAAGCTCAATGATGGAAAGTCAGCCTATGGAAAGGGTGTGGAATTTGGTGAAAAAGGAATTTCTGAATCCAAATGGCGTACCCAACATTCGCTGTTGAGAAATGCGGATGTGTATCCTACTCATGGAGTTGGTCCGATTGCCGCCATGACAAATATCAACCGAGGCAATAGATTTGTATCTATGACTTCACATGCAACAAAAAGCAGGGGTTTGCATAATTATATTGTTGAGAATGGAGGAGAGGATCATCCAAATGCCAAACTACAATTTAAAATGGGAGATGTCATTACCAGTACCATAGAAACCGCTAATGGGGAAACCATCATTGTGACGCATGATACCAGTTTACCCAGACCTTATTCTTTGGGTTTTAGAGTGCAAGGAACTAAGGGTCTTTGGGAAGTAGATGGTAATCGAATCTATGTAGAAGGAATATCAAAACCCCATACATGGGATGATGCTGATCCCTGGTTAAAGAAGTACGACCATCCACTCTGGGTCAAGTATGGAGAACACGCCACCGGAGCTGGGCATGGGGGTATGGATTTCTTTGTGATTCACGCCTTTGTAGAATCCGTCAAACAAAAAATAGCACCACCTCTTGATGCCTATGATGCAGCTGCCTGGAGCGCCATAACACCGCTGTCAGAATTATCGATTGAGAATAACGGGGAACCTCAGGATTTTCCTGATTTTACAAGAGGGATTTGGGTAAAAAGAAAGCCCTATAATTGGATCAAAGATACTTTTTAAAAACAGTAACAAAATTCTTAAACTTTGTTTGCTAATTTGTAAAAATGATTATATTTGCAATCCTAAATTTTGCGGGCGTGGTGAAATTGGTAGACACGCTAGACTTAGGATCTA
>RCNE010000110.1_pt1 | contig 40562 bp, 41 predicted proteins | sample 2041361 | NCBI WGS metagenome assembly RCNE01 (sample SAMN09708229, study PRJNA481090) | Marine sediment metagenome, whole genome shotgun sequencing project. | reverse complement strand
GGGCCAGCTTTTTGCAGTCTATAGAAAAACTGGAAGCCGAACTTACAAGGTAGCGAGGGAAGTAAAGGGTGGACAATATAACATCACGGTTGCCGGTGACTTCTATTCGAACGGTGCAGATTTTGCTGCGATAGGAACATATAAGCGTCTCTCTCAAATGGAGCTATCCAGATTGCGCAAAACGAATCCCAATTGGGCTGGACAAAGAGAATGGGTGATTCCGGGTGAGGTATCCTATGGTCCCCACGACGAATTTCCGGATTGCAGTTTGAAAAAATGAAGCGCATTAAGGAATTGAAAAAATACCCTCATATTTTGCCCAGGTAACAAATAGGAGGTAAAAGTAATGCAAGAATGCAAAGCGTCCAAATGCACGATTCGAGTTTTTACGCTCATGTTTTTCCTGCTATTGCCCACACCACATTTCGCTGGCGAGATACAGGGGGCAGTTACTGGGGTAGAAGGAAAAGTTGTCCATATTCAGATTGATGCTAATGCAAGTATCAATATCGGTGATAAGGTGGTTATCGGCTCTGAGCTGCCCGGTATAGGCGTGGTGTTCATCGATGCCCAATGGAAGGTGGTAAAGACCAACACTGGCAGCGTGACCGCCGAAAGTGACCAATTACCGCCATCCGCTCCCCGGCCTGGCTACTTGGCCACTATCACTACATTCGAACAAAAGACCATCCAGCAGGACAAATCCGGAACACCAGATTTAGAAACAGAACAGAAAAAACAGGATGACAGTGAGGTTGCCTTGTTTAGACTAAACAGGGAGAAGGGGCTGTCAGCCAGGAAACACAAGAATTACGCAGAAGCATTACAGTTTTTTAAAAAGGCTGAAGAGATTAAACCTGAAGACGAAGAGTTAATCGGATTGATTGCATTTAGCCTTTATCTTCAGGAAGAATATATTGAATCAATTGGATACTGCGAAAAGCTCCTGGAATTGAATGAATTTGAGTACAAGGCATATGGGATACTTGGAATAAATTATAAAAGACTAAATGAACTTCCCAAGGCAGTTGAGTCATTCCAAAAAGTAATTGAGTTAAAACCCAATGACCACGCTGCGATGGTGAATTTAGTAGATATTTATTTTAAATTGAAAAAATACGAAAACTGCGAAAAATACATCGTTATGTATGAAGAAATAATAGACAAGGAAGATTTATCACTATTAACCGCAAAAAGACGTGAATTAATAAAAAAGACACTTGATCGATTTGCTCACTACAAATCTGTTATTCAAGAAAATGAAAATTGATTTCCTGCTTTTTGCTGCGCTCTGCATTCTCCCAAGATACATCCATCGTCAATATATGCAACATTCACCGGAATAGGAATGCTGTCCGGTCACTGGATTCGTTTTGGGAAATGCACAAGGGCAAAAAGCCTGATTGTTGTCTTCAGTTTAGCCTGCTCTGTGGTCTTTCTGGAGTGGCACCAGATCCAGGTGAGCGAGCGCACAAAGCAGATGTTTGTCGGTGTAAATTCGGGCGATATTAATACTGTCAAAGAGCAGTTGGATAACGGTGCTGATGTGAACGTGGTCAATGAAACAGGGGAGACGGCTTTACACGTAGTCCAGAGTAAGAATATTGCACGATTGTTGATTGACCACGGTGCAAACGCTAATGCAAAAGATGATTCGAAAATGACACCACTATTCAATAAGGATATTGAAATAGCAGGACTTCTTTTGGATGCAGGGGCAGATATCAATGCAAAGGACAAAAAGGGTAACACGGCTTTTATTTGGTACACATATAGCGGTTATTTGGAAGGATTAAAATTTCTGATTTCAAGAGGGGCTGAGGTAAATGTATGCAATGTTGACAAGCAGAATGCCATGGATATCGCGAAACACTTTCATCCGCATACAAATGTTGAAAAATATATGCATACTTTAAACATCCCGAAGTGTAACGAATAGGAACTCCGGCGGGAATGTTCCGCACATCTCCATATAAATAGTGTTGGTCTCACTGATCTCAAATCTCGAAGTGCCGGCAAGCGGTGATGTTGGGCTGTTTTTAAACTCGCTGTCTTCTTTGGTCCAGAGCTCATGAACGGACTTTAGCCATTCTTCCTGGTCCTCGGTTGCGATGTTGTTGGCACTGATGCCGGGTGCAAGGAACAGGTTAGCCGACACCACGACGAGCAATTTTTGTAGTAGAAAATTGAAGGGCCAAATTGCTCTATGATGAGGCTCGGAAAAACCAAGAGAATTAACTGATGACAATGTCTGTAACAGCAGCAGAATCTACTGCTCAAAACCTACTGGAACTTCACCTTCAACATGAAATGGCGGCTTTTGATGATGTCAGCCTGTTAAGCTGGTTTGCTGAAGAAACGGACCAACTGTTGATCTGGAGCCAGTCAATCCGTTTGAATCAGCTGCTAACAGCCGATACCGTCAAGGCGTTTATTCAAGCTAGTCTGGTTACACGCGATATACCCGCCACAGTGGTAGAAATGGCCGATGAGGCCAGTACCTGGCTATTATCCTCCCAACATCATCTGGACGCCCTATTGGGAGAAATCATCAATGAAGCCCATTATGAAGATTTTGTTGCGCAGCTCTTGGAACTTGATGAACAATTAAAAGGCAGCCTGAATCTCGTTATGGAACTGCCCATCTACCGAAAAGTGCTTTCCGGGGTGATTTATCAGGCCATCACCCGTTATATCTACGATGCCAATATTCTTAGCAAATCCGTTCCCGGTGTTTCTTCCCTGTTGAAAATAGGACAACGTGTAGTCAGTAAAACCGCACCATCCCTGAGCAATGCCGTTGAAGAAAATGTGAGGAGTTATATTTCCACAAACCTGGACTTGATTTTAGTTGAAAGTGAAGCCTTTCTAGAAAAGACAATGACCGATGAAGCCTTAAAAATTGCCGCTATGGAAATTTTTGAAAGCCTTGAAGACAAACCCCTGAGCGAACTACAAGAGAGCATAGATAATCAAAAATTAAGTCGCTTTATACAGCTGGTTTTTGGCTTTTGGGAGCATTTTCGACATACAGCCTATTTTAAAAACACTTACGAGTTAATGGTGGATTATTTTTTTGATAAATATGGTGAAGAAACGCTGGATGTCTTGCTGGATAATCTGGATATCTCTAGCGAACTGCTCATTCAGGAAATTACCCGTTTTGCGCCACAGCTGGTAGTCAGCCTGAAACAGAGTGGGCAATTAAAAGCTATCATCCGCCGCCGTCTGAGCAGTTTCTATACTTCAACTGCCGCCCTGAATTATCTTCAGGCTGCGGCTGATTAAACCCTGACTTGGTAAGCTGGATTTAATGAAACTCAAACCCTTCAATCACCGACTCTTCCGCCCATCAACAGCAGGGATACCCTGTTGCTTAAACAGCGGCTGCACTCGCGGATCACAATAAAAGGTAAGCGTAATTTTTGATGTTTGACCACGCAATATGGTTAATACAAAACTGCCTGCAAAGTCACTATGATTTTTTGCGAGAATTAATGGCACCTCAAACTCACACAATAGCAAGTATCGCGCAAGGCGGTCTCTGTTTTTGGGATGACATTGAAAAAGAAGGTCACACACTACTCCGTCTGGAAAATCGCATGGCAGTATCGCGTTCATTGATTTCAGGGTTTGATGTAAGCCCTTGGCATCTCCGGATTCGGAGGCAGGTAACGATCCCTCAGTTTTGTCTGGCGTGATTCCATCGGTATCAGTTTGCCGTTGATGACGACAACCTCAGCAGCGCTGGTGACATCGAGTGGGTCCCCGCTCCAAAGCACCACGTTGGCTGGTGTGTCTTTCCGGATACTGCCCTGTTGATCGGCAACACCAAAAACCCGGGCCGGGTTGCTGGTGAGCGCGGCGATACCGGCCTCGTGTGGCAGACCATATGAAACAGCATTACCCGCCATTTGACGTTGCTTGCGGGCGTTATGCGAACCGGCGCCGTTGATGATCACATCGACACCGGCTGCCTGTAATATGGCCGCATTTTCGAGCCGGGCACCGAGCATATCGAAGTTGCCGGGCAGGTTACTCAGAGGATCAAGCAGAACAGCGGCCCCGGAAGCCGCGAGTTGTTCGGCAACCATCCAGGCTTCTGTACCACCCGAAATTACTGCATCAAGACCATATTTGTTTGCAAACCGGAGCGTCTCCAGGATATCGCTGGCCCGGTCAACATTGAAGACTACTTTACCGCTGTTCGCGTACTCGGATAATGTGCCGCGACCCGCCCGTGTCAACAAAGCGGTTTCGGTCGATGCCGGTGGGCTATCCGCTTCCTGCATTGCCTGGTTCAACAGCATCCACTGGGCGGCACGGGAGCCGCCACTCAGCTTGCTGGCGTCCCTTCCCACGTTAATGAATAAAACAGGTTCGCCAACAAAGCTCTGGTAGCCGCCATCTAGCAGGACCACTTGCCCCTGGCCGCCAAAAATTGAACCCTTTGAATCCGCGCCCAATAGTGTGAAGCTGAATCCTTCAATTCTTGTCACCGGAACCAGGCTGGAATTGGGGTTGTACGCAGGTACGACATCAAACTCGGGGCGCATTTCAGGCAGGTCGAGACTGGAGTCTGAAGACTCCTCCACCGCTGAAACCTCGGTAATGCCAATACTGGTGATGCCGGCAAAGAACCCCGGTGTCAGCGGCTTGCCTTCGGCGTCGAATACAAAAACGTCATCCTGTGGTACCGGCAGGTCATTTCCGATGTTTTGAATCTTACCCCCGGATATGAGGATATCGGTATTTTCCAGGATGCCGTCCCCAGTCATGGTGTGTACGGTGGCATCACGAATTATGATGGTGTCGGCAGCCTGCGCCGCCACGGAAAAAGTGACCATGAAGCCAATCAAAACTGTTTTAAGAGCGTTCATTTTGACACTCCCTGGAGTTGCCCCAATTCAAAATCTGAAACCGGCTGCAGATCGGGGTTCTCCCGGTCATAAACCAGTGCACCATCGATATATACATGATCAGCCTTGGCATACACACTGAACGGGTCGCCGCTCCAGATGACGACATCGGCCATTTTTCCGGCCTCCAGTGATCCGGTTCGTTCATCGATACCCAGCGATTTTGCGGCATTGGAAGTGATCCATCCAATCGCCTTTTCAGGTGGGATATTCATACCCGCCCGGTTTCCCTTGCTCATCGCCTTGGCGGCCTCCTGGTTCAAACGTTGAATGCCTTCTCCACTGTCCGAATGTACGACGGCACAACTCCCCTGTGGCCGGTCAACGATGGCAATGTTCTCCTGGATCCCGTCGTAAGCTTCCATTTTGAAACCCCACCAGTCTGCCCATAAAGCTCCGCAGACACCTTTTTCGGCCAGCGTGTCGGCGATTTTGTAGGCTTCCACGCCATGGTGAAAAGTGCCAACCTTGTAATCAAACTCATCCGCCATATCCAGGATGGTCAGCATTTCATCCGCACGGTAGCAATGCATGTGCACGATGATTTCACCATTTAATACGCCTGCCAGTGTTTCCAGTCTCAGGTCGCGTTTGGGTGCTGTGGCATCGTCTTTCTTGTCGGCAAGTTTCTGCTCATAGGCCGCCCAGTCATCGATGTATCGCTGTGCGAGGATCCACTGTGCACGGTAGGCGGCCATATTACCCATACGGGTCGATGGTAGTTGTTTGCGTTCGCCATAGACACGCTTGGGGTTCTCACCGCAAGCCATTTTCATACCGTAAGGGGCACCGGGGAACTTCATACCCTGGTAGCTGTTGCTGTAGACATTTTTCAGGGTCACACCACGACCGCCGATCAGGTTACCTGAGCCGGGTAGTACTTGCAGCGACGTGACTCCACCAGCGAGTGCGCGCGAAAAACCGGGGTCCTGCGGCCAGACACTATGTTCAGCCCAGACATTGGGTGTCGCCGGATTGGTCATCTCATTGCCGTCCGCGTGAGCCTGGACACCGGGACTTGCGTACACACCCAGGTGCGAGTGCACATCAATCAGACCGGGTGTCACCCAGCGGCCGTTGGCATCAATGGTATTTACACCGGCGGGGATGTCACCTTCGCCCACGAAAGCGATCTTGCCACCCGATATCAACAGGCTGGCATCATCCCATCGCTCACCGGTACCGGTCAGGATGGTTGCATGGGTGATTAATGTCGGCTCCGATGGCAGTGGTGCGTAAGTGGACGGATAGTCCTGGGCCTGCACACTGCCAGTTGCCAATAGCACAGGCATCAGCAATGACAGCAAAATCTGTAGAAATTTAAAACGCATGGAAGTTCCTTCAAAATGGCGCGAGGGCTCGCATATTAGCAAACAGCGGGAAAAATTACCTAGGTTCAAACTAAATACACTTGCTCCAAATCACAATCACAGTGGTGCAATTAAAGCGCGCTTGCCGTTATCATCCACACGCAATGAGTGAAAGCACACAAAAACCAATCCCTACGATACCTGACGATCTGGAACAGTGGATAGAGACCAGCCTTAAGTCCGGGACGAATATCCTCGCGACCTCAAACCAGGGCATCGTGCTTCTGTTTGAAAGGGACGGTCTGAAACTGGTGATCAAGACCGCGATGGGCCGCGGCCCGCTTCGAAGGGCGCGGCAGGCTACTTTGGAACGTGAATATTCCGCTTACCAGCGTTTAGAGGGTGTTGAAGGTGTACCCGTTTGTTATGGCCTGCTCGCACAGCGTTACCTGCTGATGGAGTTTATCGATGGTACCGCTTACCGTCATGCGACATGGCATGACCGTGATCGGTGGTTTGCAGAGCTTTTGCAGGTTATCCAGGCTTTTCATTCACGCGGTGTAAGCCATGGCGATTTAAAATCAAAAACCAATATGATCGTGGGTCATGACCAAAAGCCTTATATCATCGATTTTGGCACGACGTTTATACACAAGGATGGTTTTCATCCCGTCAACAATCATCTGTTTGAATATGGAAAGCGTCTGGATATCAACGCGTGGGTTAAGCACAAGTATCATGGCCGGTACAAAAATGCCTCGGAAGAAGACCGGCAATTGCTGAACTATTCGAAGCTTGAGTATGTGGTAAGGATGTTGCGCGGCAGACCCATGCACTAATCCAACATACGCAAAGTCACCCCTGTGCGAGGATTTTTAGACCTTCTTCGATACTGATCTCAGCGGTATAACCAAGGTCACGTTTCGCAGCCGATATGTCGTACCAGTGCGCAGTGGAAAGGTGTTCCGCTGACCAGCGTGTTAAGGGCGGGTCTGACTTTAATCCAAATAATTTCCAGCCGGTCTCAAGCAGTGTGCCTGCTGCAACCGCAAGTTGTGGTGAAATGGATTGAATTTCGACGTTAACACCTGCGGCCTTTAATAGGCCACCGATTATCCGGCCTTGCGTTACCGGTTCGTCGTTGGAGATAAAATAGGTTTTGCCGCCAACAATTTCAGGATGGGTTTCGAGCTTATCCAGGGCCAGCAAATGAGCCCTGGCCGCGTTGTCGATATAAACGGTATCAATCAGCTTATCGGGCCCGGGTAGTTTTAATTTCCCGCGTTTGGCCCTTTCAAGTAGTTTGGGCAACAAGTGGGTGTCACCGGGACCCCAGATCAGGTGTGGCCTCAATGAAACCGTGTGCAATTGTGCGCAGTTGGCTGCCATAACCTGTTTTTCGGCCAGGGACTTGGTTGCCGGGTAGGGCGAATTGTAAGTTTTCGGGTAGGGTAGAGATTCATCGCCACCCTCAATGTCGCCATCGGAATGTGTAACACTGGGGGAGCTGGTAAACACCAGTTTGTCGATGCCGTTACTGCGGCAGGCGCTTAAAACGTTTTGGGTGCCGGTGACGTTTGGAGCAAAGTAGTCGTCATAAACTACCGATAACCCGGCCTTGGCGGCCGTATGAATGATGGCATCGGCTCCCCGTGATGTTTTGTTCAGCAAATCTGAGTCTGTGATGTCCCCCTGGACTACCTCGATTCCCAGCGCTTTAAGTTCATCCGCTGTGCTGCGTTGATACGCGATCACTTCATTGCCACGTGCCAGCAACTGGCGGCATATCGCACTGCCAAGAAATCCGCCACCACCGGTTACCAGGACTTTCATGCGAGTTTTCTTTCTGCCCAGACGGCAAGTTTTTCCCGTCCGATCTTGGCATTGTGGCGAATATCGACAGGGAAAGATTTATGAAAAAGAATCTGCTGAATCGATCTTGAAACCGCGTGACCCCGCCCGAGTTGAAGCAAATCGGTGTGAATACGGTGCCGGCGGGTGGCGTCCGGTTTTTGAAGGGGCTCCACGCACAGAACCGGGGTTTGCCGGCCCGAGGCACCGATACCTACCAGTGCAGTTCTTGCCACTTCGGGATGCACGTTGAATATGGCTTCCACCTGGTCAGCGTACAGGCACTCATGCTCGTTCACCACTCTTTGCGATTTACGCCCGCAGTACCATAAACGGCCCTGGGTATCGAGATAGCCCGCGTCGCCCATGCGGTGCCAGATCCTGCCTTCGGTATCGGTGATTTTTGCCAGGTGGGTCTGTTCAGGTTTCTGCCAGTAAGTGTCAGTCGTTGTCGGGCCGTTTACGACAATTTCACCCGTAACACCAATGGGTAACTCCACGCTGTCTTCAAGTGATTCCACAACACCGTCGTTTACCGCGATGATCCTTACGCTGTTCGGTGCTACCGGCCGGCCAACACAGGTGCCTTCACCGGTCGCCGTAAGTTCTTCGATTTGCGCATTGAGCTCGGTACCGGAAACGCTGGATACCGGCAGACACTCGGTTGCACCGTAGGGTGTGTGTACCTCGGCATCGGGGGGCAGGGTCTTTTGCAGGCGGCGGATGGTGGCAACCGGCATGGCAGCACCGGCCGAAATAACGCGCCGCACGTTAAGCAGGTGGATATCCTTTGATTCTGTATGGCGGCCCAGGACGTTCAACAATGCAGGCGAGCCAAAAATGTTGGTCACACCAAAGCGTTCTATAGTCTGTACCAGCAGGCGCGGGTCAGCCTTTGCCGGCCGTGTCGGGTCCATGAATGGTACGACAGTTGTCATTCCCATGGCCGGATCGAACAGTGCAAAGGGTGGAAAAGTAGGTAAATCCACTTCACCCGGGCGTATATCGAAAGCCGTTCGCAGCATCTCAACCTGGTTGATGAAATGACGGTGGCGATAGACCACTCCTTTTGGAATACCGGTACTGCCAGAAGTGAACAGCAAGGCAGCCATCTCGTCAGGCTGGGTATCTGCCAGTACGGTACCTGAAGATTTCTGACCAAGTTTTTGTAACTGCCTTGTATTGAGTCCGCCCCAGCCCAGTTTCGGGCCCGACGTGACCAGTTTTACACCGGGCACCCAGCCCAATATCCCACGGGCAATATGTGCCTTGGTAACACCGATGAAAGCTTCGGGCCGGGCTTCAGTCAAACATGTTTTGAGTGGCTTGATACCAATGCCGGGGTCGACCAACACCGGTATGGCGCCTGCTTTGAACAGGGCGAAGAACATAGCGAAGAAATCGAGCCCGGGTGTTAGCATCAGCGCGCTGCGGACACCACGGCCGATACCGTATTCGATCAGCCCATGTGCGTACTCATCCGACAATGCGTTCAGATCTGAATAACTTACAGACTCGTATGCTATACGCGTACCACGCTTTCCCACGGGGTAGTGAATCGCAGTATTCTGACCGTGCAGCTTCGTCTGACGTACCAGTGCAGAAGCGATGTTGCAGGTTTCAGTCCTGTTCGGGTCCGTGCTCATTTTTGTCCATGAAATCACTAATGGCCTGTGTCAGGGCCTGGCCGCCATCCTCAAAAATGTAATGACCGCAATCGGGATACTCGAGCACTTTTGCCTGCGGGAAAATATGTTTCCACTTCTTAAGAAAATGCAGGTCAAAAACAAAGTCCTTCGCACCCCAGGCAATCAGGCAGGGTTTGCCAGAAAACTCCGGCAGACGTGATTCGGTCATTTGTATGATGTTGTAGCCGGGGTCGCTGGATTTAAGCGGAATATCCTGTACGAACCTCAGGGTGGCAATGCGGTTATCCCAGGAATCATAGGGGCCGGTATAAGCCTTGCGTACTTCCGCACTGACGGGTTTCTTGAACGCAACACGTGCAGCGATACCTGAAAAGGCATTCATTCCCTGTACCAGCAAGGCCCCGAGTCTTGTATTGCGAACCAGCCAGAGGGCGGCAGGTAACTTCTTTTCTGCCGGCAATGGAAACGCTGCCGTGTTGCCGATGATCATGGTGCCAATCTGTTCAGACCGCTCAGCTGCCCAGCCAAAGCCAATCATGCCACCCCAGTCATGTACGATCAGGTGAATGGCTGTTTTGGGTTGGATGTGGTCCATCAAGGCACCGAGATCGGATATTCTGCGTGCCAGGGTGTACGGATACTGGTCTTCACCGGGTTTTTCCGACAGACCGCAACCAATGTGGTCAGGAACGATACACCTGTAGCGATCACGCAGCGCGAGGACCAGGTTGCGATAGTAAAACGACCAGGTTGGATTGCCGTGCACCATTAATACGATCGGGGCATCGCGTGGACCTTCATCGAGAAAGTGCATGCGATTTCCAGAGATGTTGAGCCACTGTGACTCGAACGGGTAAAGATTTTCAGGAGGTTGGTACACGTGCTCTGACTCGCTCAGGGGGTCGTGCCCGAATGACCTTGATGTGCTTTTCTCACCAGACAATTTCTGCCATCGAGCAATTCAGACCGGATCCGATGCCCAAAAGGGCGATACGGTCTCCTCGTTTAATCTTACCCATTGCAACCGCCTTTGCCAGGGCAATAGGTACCGCCGCCGGTCCGATATTGCCGAGTTCCGGGTAGATGCGGTGAATTTTCTCAGGGTCAAGACCTAAAACCTTCATCAGGGAATCCGTATGCGCTTTACTAACCTGGTGAATAATGAACTGGTCCAGTTCCTCCGCAACCCAGCCTAGTTTTTCGCGGGCGGCAGCAAAAGTTTTGGTTGCCAATTTCAGACCCTCGGTCAACAGAACACGGGTATCGGTCACCATGCGGTCCATCTGACCATAGCAAAGCCTGTTGAACTGCGTGGCTGCGCGGGTCACGCCACCGAGATAAGAATGACCGCGTGGAGCCAGTTCACGCCGGCACATGACCACTGCGGCAGCACCTGAGCCCAGTGTCAATGACGCAAACTCCGCACGGAACTGCTCTTCCTTTACATCCGGTTGCAACAGGCGTTCGATTGTTGCCTCGGTGATAGGTCTGCTGGATTCGGCATCAACGATCAAAGCGTATTCAATTTCTCCACGTTCAATCATGCGGGCAGCAACGTCCATGCCATTCAGAAAAGCCAGGCAGGCGTTGCCGATGTCGAAATTAAGGCAGCGTTCGTGTAATGCAAGGTTGCCATGCACGAGGCAGGCGGTGGAAGGTTCAAGGTAATCCCGGCAAACCGATGTATTGATCAATACACCGATTTTATCCTTGTCTATACCGGCCTCAGCTATGGCCTTTTCCGCTGCCAAAGTGGCTGCATCAGACGGCTGAGTTCCGTTATTCCAGAAGCGGCGTGTCTTGATTCCGGATATTTCTTCTATCAGGCCCTGGCGGAGCCCCAGTCGGTCCGTTGCCGGTTTTAATTGCTCTCCGATTTCTGCAGAGGTCATTTCAACAGGTGCATCTACGGCTGCAAGAGATTGAATTACAACGTTTTTAAATTGCATGAGTATCCGGGTTAGATAACGTGGGGGCCGAGGATTCAGGCGTGAATTTTTAGAAAGCGATATTGTAGCGTAAGCGCGATGTTAGGGCTACACTGTACCTGTTGATTTAACTATGTATTAGACTGATTCCATTGTTGATTCAGGGAGCGGTCAGCGAAGCCGTATTAACGACTCCGGTGGTCAGGATTGAGTGATAAAAATTAAAGCAGGACTCATCGGGCCGAACGAATTCTGCCCAAGACAACTTCCATTGCGAGCGCTGGAAAAACCGCAGGGTGATGAAGTACACCTGTGGCACCTGGATTTAGGGAAACTATCGAACCCCCTAACCCCCGATGCAGCAGCAGACTCCTCCGGACTTTCGCAAATCCCTCAGCGGGCCACCAGGCGTTTTTATCTACGCTTGCTTTTGGGTGCCTATCTTGGCCTGCCGGGTAAGGATGTTCATATTGCCCGCCGTAAAAAGGGTAGACCGGAACTTGATTCCAGGCTGTCAAACGGAGAGCTGAATTTTAGTGTGGCGCGCAGCGGAAGCTATTATCTTATCGGTGTCAATAGCGGTGCAACCATTGGTGTTGACCTGGAGACAGCAACGCGTCGGCCGGGAAAACCGATGGCGCTTGCCCGGCGCTATTTCAGCAAACAGGAAATCGCCGCACTATCAAAGTTTGACGAAGGGGAGTTGCACCGGGCTTTCATGCATGCCTGGGCCTGCAAGGAAGCAGTCGTAAAGGCCAGCGGCGTGGGTATTGCAAACCAGTTGTGCCGTTTTAGCGTGGATGTTAATCCCAACAACCCGCCCGCGGTGTTGGAAATGCAGAATGATGACCCCACTGCCTGGAAACTGGCCCTGGCTGCACCGGCATCCGGCGCCATTGCAGCGATTGCAGTGCGTCAGCAAGCGCTAAGGCTTGAGGGTTTCAGCCTTTACCGGTGATTGAAAACCCGCATAAAAAAACAACAATTCCTAACCCGCTGAGATAAAATTGCGCAATTCTATCTGACGAATTCAATTCAAGTTTCTTTGCTGCCAAATGAAAAATATCTTTTTTTTACTGCTATTGCTGATGTATGGCTGCACCACCCAGGTGCAACCTGAAGTCATGCGGGCCGTAGATGAAAAAATAGCAATACAGCGTTCGGTTGAAATACGATGTGAGGCATCCAGGGATCCATTTTGCGCGATACAATCACCATTGATGTACCTGGGAAGCATAGACGCGCTCAAAAATCAGCACCACGCAGCGCTGCTGGATATTGGTGAAGATTCTCTCAAAGCCCGACTGCATTTGATCAGGGCAGCGACAAAAAGCATACAGTTCCAAAACTTCCTGTTTCGCAGGGACCAGACCGGCGGTCTTATCATGCACGAACTGGTGCAGGCGGCGAATCGTGGCGTTCAGGTGCGGATAATGTTTGATCAGTTATTTACGGTTTCGGAGCTGGATTATCTCGCCGGCCTGGCGCTGGAACATCGCAACCTCGAAGTGCGTTTGTATAACCCCCTGTTCAATATGGCGAGAACCAACAGGTACACCATGTTCGGTGGCGTAGCCTGTTGTTTTAAAAAAACCAATCAGCGCATGCACAGTAAACTGCTGGTAATCGATGATGTCGTAGGCATGACGGGCGGGCGTAATATCGCTGACCGGTATTTTGATTTTGATGTCAATTACGACTTCAAGGACAGGGAAGTGTTGCTATACGGGCCGGTTGCCGGGGAAATGGGCGCTTCATTTGATCAGTTCTGGGATAGTGAAATGACCGCTGAAATTGGTCATTTGCGTGATGTGGCGCCACTGATCGCAGGTGACGAGTCTTATTCATTAGAGCAATTTGAAGTAGATGAAAGACTTGAGCCGGTGCTCGCGGATATCGAGAACAAACAGTTGATGTATTCATTGTTTGTGGATTCGGCCCATCATGTTGATGCAGTAGACTATGTCTATGACCTGCCGCACGGCAGCAATGTTGACGGCCAACCGCAGGTGAACAGCACTGACGGTTTGCATGCGGCACTGGCAGCAGCTGAGCATTCGGTGGTTATCCAATCGCCTTACCTGGTCTTGTCAAAGCGTTCACGCAAGCTGTTCAAGAAACTGCGGAAAGAACACCCGGATATTAAATTTTTGTTCTCGACCAATAGCCTGGCCGCGGGGGATGCTTTTTCTGCTTACGCGTTTACCTACAAACATAAAAAGCATTACATCAAGACCCTTGGTTTTGATGTTTACGAGTTCCGTCCTTATGCGCTGGATGCCGCAGAATTTATTCCGCGTATGCCGCTTTTGATTCTTGAAAAGAAAATGGGTGTCAGCAGTGGCAGAATACCCGCTATCGGCCCGAATCCCGCACTGGAAAGACCCGGGCCGAGAACTGGCTTACACGCTAAATCGTTTGTTATAGATGGCCATGTTTCGATGGTAGGTTCGCATAATCTTGATCCGCGCGGGGAAGGTTACAATACAGAAAATGGTGTCATCATTTACGACAAAGCGTTCGCAGAAGAATTGGAAAAGAGTATTCGCAGGGATATAGAACCGGGAAATAGCTGGGTGGCCGCGATGAAACCACCGGGCCCACCGATTCTGGGTGCCATCAACGGCGCGTTTGAATCGGTTTCACGCAGCCTGCCCATTTTCGATATCTGGCCGTACCGCTCAACCACGCTTTACGAACTTATTCCCGATGCTGAACCCCTGCCACCCGGTGCAGAGGGTTTTTATCAGAATTACCGTTCGGTTGGAAGCTTCCCCGAAGTGATCAGCAGAAAACGGCGCGCGCAGGTCATCATGGTCAGTTCATTCCTGGGATTCATCACGCCTGTGCTTTAACCGATTGTGCCGGGATATAAATTCGTCGCCATTTGGGCCGAGAGTAAAAGGATTCATGAAATGAAATATTCGCAAGTTCAGGTCGCGCGATTTGACTGGGATTCGCTGAAATACTTAAGCGTGCTGCTTGTTGTCCTGGCAGGTTTTATCCCGGGTGGACCTGCAGTGGCGGATGACCTGGAAACGTGTTTGACCCAAATACTGATGCAGTCCGGTGATTCAACAACCGTTGGAGAGATACGGGCCCGTTGTGCCCAACGGACTCATGCTGAACTGCCGGAAGAACAGGCCATTCAGCCCGCCGTGGTCAGTGACCGGTTGGAACAGGACAAAAAGCAGGCGTTCCAGCCATTCACACTTATGGCCCACAAGCCCAATTATTTTCTGGCGGCTGCCCACAACTCAAAAGGTTATGACCCGGAACTGTTCCGGGAGCAATATCTTGATCCTTCAATCGAATTTGACGACACTGAAGCCCAGTTTCAGATCAGCCTGAAAGCGCCTTTGTGGGTCGATCTTTTTGACAAGGTCGATATTTACGCGGCCTATACCAACCGGTCATTCTGGCAGGTCTATAACTCTGAAATATCATCCCCGTTCAGAGAAACCAACCACGAACCTGAAGTGTGGGCCCAGTTTACCCCCTCCTGGGAAATTTTCGGCTTTAGCAACCTGGCCAATTCGATTGGCGTGGTGCATCAATCGAACGGGCAGGGTGGGGTGCTCTCAAGGAGTTGGAACCGTATATATGCCAATTTTGTTTTTGCAAAAGGCAACTTTGCAATCGGTATCAAGCCCTGGATCAGGCTTTCGGAGGATAAGGCGAATGATGATAACCCGGATATTATCGACTATATGGGGCATTTCGAAGTACGCGCCGGTTATGAATGGAATGAAAACGTATTCAGTGTCATGTCGCGCAACAATCTTGAGTCAGGTTTTGACAGGGGCGCTTTTGAGTTTGGATGGAGTTTTCCGCTTTGGAATTACCCGTACTTGAAGGGTTATATACAGTATTTCAGGGGGTATGGAGAAAGCCTCATTGATTACAACCACTCTGTAAACAGAATAGGCATCGGCATTTCACTAACCGACTGGCTGTAGGGTAGGTAACTCGTTACGCACCGACTGAAGAAGAGTCCCAAACCCCCACCACCTCTAACTTCTCTTCTTACGCACCTGGATCAAGCTCTCCTTCTCAGGGTTTTTCCCACGTCTGTCTTTATAATATTCACGTATCAGGCAGAAATCTGTCTCGATATCGTCGGTCGGATAAAACATACCGCCGATTCCAACCTGTTTTTTTCCATAGTCCAGGTAAGCCATAAAAACTGGTACATCTGCAGCGCGGGCGATGGAGTGAAAACCGGTTTTCCAGTGGTCTGTTTTGCTGCGGGTGCCCTCAGGTGCCAGGGCTAAAACCAGGTGCTCGCTGCGGTTAAACAAGTCGGTCAACTGTTGCATGTAGTTTTGACCCGTGTCCCGGCGGACGGGGGTTCCGCCAATAGCGCGAAAGAGCCAGCCATAAGGCCAACGGAACATACTGTGTTTACCTAACCAGGAAATTTTCAAATTGATGGCTTTGGCCGCCAGGATTCCGAGCGGGAAATCCCAGTTACTCGTGTGCGGCGCGGCAATCGCCACGAATTTATTGATCTCTGGCAGATCTACGTGGAATGTCCACCCGAGTTTTTTGAGTATCCAATAGGACAAACGCGCAAGCACAATTCCTCCGCCTTATCTCAGGGCTTTGAAGATTTGCCAACCACCAAGGGCCAGCAGAACAATGCCGGGTGTGGAATAACCCCAGACAAACCAGGGGCCGGTTTCCATCGCAATCAGGATAGCCCCGGGGATACTCAAAGACCCACCTGCCAATGCCTGTAACACTTTACGACGTGCAATCTGCTGCTCTTGTCTTGACCTGGCCGCGTCTTCTGAAGCAGTACGGGTGAGCAGTTGCCCACTATTTGCCTTGACCAGGAAGTCGTGTACCAGCCCCGGGACTTCGGGGGCTTTCGCCAACCATCCCGGCAGGCGCTCACGAAGTTCCTGTGAAATGCTTTCAAGGTTGTGTCTTTCCCGAAGTATGGTTTCAAGTTCGGGTTTGGCCACCGACCAGATATCCAGCTCCGGGTCGAGTTGCCTGCCCAGGCCCTCGATATTGAGCAGGGTCTTCTGCAACATCAGCAATTGCGGTTGTAGGGTCAGCTGGAAGCGATGTGCAACCTGGAAAAGATCAAATAGCAATTTTCCAAATGAGACCTCGTTCAATGGCCGTGTGAAATTGGGCTCACCTACCGTTCTTACGGCAGCCTCCAACTCATCCAGACGGGTGCTTTCCGGCACCCAGCCAGCGTCAATATGCAAGGCCGCGACCCGCCGGTAATCCTGGTTGAACAATGCCTTGAAGTTCTCGGCGATGTAATACAGATCCTTGGTCGAAAGGCTGGCAACAATGCCAAAATCCATCGCAATAAAGCTGGGGTCATCCGGGTTGCTGGCGTCCACCAGAATATTTCCGGGGTGCATGTCGGCATGAAACAGGTTGTCGCGGAAAACCTGGGTGTAAAAAATCCGTATACCCCGTCGGGCCAGCTTTTTCAGGTTGACACCATGCTCACGTAAGCCTTCGATATCACCGACCGGAAGTCCGGACACGCGTTCCATGACCATTACCCGTCGTCTGCACCAGTTCCAGTAAACCTCCGGTACATACAGGTCTTTTGAGCCCTTAAAATTGCGTCTCAGCATGGATGCATTGGCGGCCTCGCGTTGCATGTCCAGTTCGTCGAATACAACACCCTCAAATTCGCGCACGACCTCCAGCGGTTGAATCCGGGCGCCACCCCGCAGGAATTTTTCTGCAATGCCTGCGATGGTCTTGAGGAGATCAATATCCTTGCGTAATTGCTTTTCAATACCGGGTCGCACCACTTTGACCACGGCTTCGCGGCCATCATGTAGCGTAGCGGGGTGAACCTGTGCGATGGAGGCCGAGGCGAGGGGCAGGGTATCAAACGACGCAAATATTGTGTCAACCGGTTCACCCAGTGCTTCTTCAATAATGTTACGGGCCTGTTCGCCTGGAAAGGGTGAAACCTGGTCCTGTAACAGCGCCAGTTCATTGGCGATATCCAGCGGTAGTAAATCCCTGCGGGTAGAAAGTATCTGCCCGAACTTCACATATACCGGGCCCAGTTCCTGCAAAGCAAGTCGCAGGCGCTCACCACGCGGCAGCCCTGAAACATCCTTGCCGGACGGGATGAAAACCCGCATCCAGCGAACGGGGCCCGGTAAGCGGGTTGTGTTGAACAGCTCATCAAGACGGTATTGCTTCAGGATGACACCGATATGCCAGATCCGTAGAAACTGACGCAGGCTATGTATCACGAACGGCGATCCTTGGCGATGTCAGACAATACCTTGCTGGCGCTGCGTGCGGTTTCCCGTACTGTCTCAGCACCCTGGCGAAGACCACGCGCAAGCTGGTGGCCGGCCACATCGCCGAACATACCGGCGAGCGGGCCCTCCCAGTCGGGTTCGAGCTTGCTGAATATACGTTCCAGATCACGGGCGAGGCTCGCATCTCCGTTGATCTGTACTTTTGATTCCGGCAATCCCCAGTCGGCATCTTCGGGTTTGGCCATCGAAAATAGGGCGACAGGTGTGCCGCTGATGACGGTGTCCGGTGTGTCTTCTGCCTTTAAGCGTACCCGCACAACACCGTGCTTGAACGTGAAAAACAGCGTGATGCCAAGACCTTCGAGATCTACCTGCAACAAACGGCCTTCAAGCTTTATGACCCGTTCCGGTGACTCCATATCCAGTTGCAGAACGTGGTTTACGGCTGTTTCCAGGGCAAACGCAAGCATGCCTGGCAGGGGAGTGATGTACTCAGACATGGTGACCACTATGTATGGCGACGACACCGCCGGTAAGGTTGCGATAGGTAACTTTTGAGAAGCCCGCATCGACCATCATGTCTGCGAGTTCATCCTGACCTGGATGTTTGCGGATGCTCTCTGCCAGGTAGCGATAACTGTCTTCGTCATTCGCAACCAGTTTGCCCAGCTTCGGTAAAATACCAAATGAATAATCGTCATAAATCTTTTTAAGACCTTCAAATTCAACTTTTGAAAACTCGAGGATCATTGCGCGTCCACCGGGCTTGAGCACACGGTACATCTCTCTCAATGCTGCGGGTTGGTCCGTGACATTGCGCAGACCAAAGGCGATAGTCACGGCATCAAACTCAGCGTCGGCAAAGGGTAGTTTTTCGGCGTTTGCTAACGAATATTCGATATTGCCGACAAGACCACGGTCTTCCATACGCTGACGACCGACTGCCAGCATCGCCTCGTTGATATCACTTAAAACAACACTGCCGCTTGAACCGACCCTCTTGCTCATTAACGCCGCGATATCACCGGTACCGCCAGCCAGGTCCAATACCCTTTGACCGGGATGGATGTTACTGATGGCTATAAAATGACGCTTCCACAAACGGTGAACCCCAAAAGACATAAGATCGTTCATCAGGTCATACTTGCCTGCCACGGATTCAAAAACACCACGAACCAGCCGGGTCTTATCCTCGACGGCCACATCCTGATAACCAAAATGGGTGGTGCCGTCTGACCCGGGTTTTTTGTCTGTCTGTTCCATTTTTTAGACCCGTTTGAAGAAAAGACCTATTGTACCTTCACCACGGTTTATCGTGGCAACTTTAAGGCCAGGGAAAGATTGGAACGGAATGTCATGGCAATCAGTCCTTTTCTGTCCCGCTTATTTCGAAACTCCCAAAGTCAAGAAAAAGCCATGCGTTGGATGCTACCTATGCTTGTACGCTGATTGACTTCTTATCCGGGGGGTAGCCGAGGCCGCGCAGTACCTTACTTCAGGACACGCCACCAGTACATCCCTGTAGTCTCTTCCTCGACGTCCTGTCTCGTAAGGTCCTGAAGTAAGGTACTGCACCCCCTCGGCTAAGTGGATAAGCACAGAGCTCTGGTTTCGAATAGAGATGACACGCTCATGGCTGAAGCTGGGGTGGGTTATGTTCAGGATGAACGGTATATCGCGATAGAGCACATGGATGTGTGGCGCGATTGTGTCAGTTTCGCGCGGCCTATAATTGGATGTTGTGCAAATCGGACACAAGCCGCTCCTGCGCATCCCTGCGCCCGCGGCATACCGTTCATCCTGAACATAAGCGCCCCCCACTGCCAAGTCGAGGAACCCTACCGGAAACTAAAAACTGAAACTGGTTTAACTCACCAGTTAAACCGGTAATCTCAGATCAGAGAATAAACCGGCTCAGGTCTTCATTTGAAGCAAGCGCATCGAGATGCTCGTTGACATAGGCGGCATCCAGCACGATGGATTCTCCGCTGTGGTCCGGTGCATCGAACGACAAGCTGTCGAGCAAACGTTCCAGGATGGTATGCAATCGTCGCGCACCGATGTTCTCTGTTGACTCGTTGACCTGTTCGGCGATTTCGGCGATGCGTCTTACGGCATCATCTCCGAATTTCAGGTCAAAGCCTTCAGTCGCCATCAACGCGGTGTATTGCTGGGTCAGGGAGGCCTTTGGTTCGGTCAGTATGCGGGTAAAATCATCGGCATCGAGAGCACGCAGTTCCACCCGGATCGGCAAACGTCCCTGCAATTCAGGGATAAGATCCGAAGGCTTGGAGAGGTGAAATGCACCGGATGCAATAAACAGCATATGATCGGTTTTTACCATGCCATAACGGGTAGAAACGGTACTGCCTTCAACCAGTGGCAACAGGTCGCGCTGTACGCCTTCGCGTGACACATCAGCACCGGCATACTCAGAGCGCTTGGCAACCTTATCGAGTTCATCGATGAACACAATGCCGTTTTGCTGCGCGGACTCCAGGGCCTGTTGTTTGATCTCTTCGTCATTGATCAGCTTTGCAGATTCTTCTTCAATCAACAACGGCATGGCGTCTTTGATACGCATCTTGCGTTTCTTGGACTTGTTTCCGCCCATGTTTTGAAACATGCCCTGCAACTGGTTGGCCATCTCCTCCATACCCGGAGGTGTCATAATTTCAACACCCATCTGTGCGGCTACATCGAATTCGATTTCACTCTCATCAAGATCACCCGCCAACAATTTTCGCAACATTTTTTGGCGTGTAGATGCCTGGCTGTCACTGTCATTGTCAGCGACGGGTGCAGGCTCATTGCCGAAACCAATGGGATTGGGTTTTGGCAGCAGGATATCCAGTATGCGATCACGCGCGGCGTCTTCAGCACGTGCGCCGACTTTGTCAACCGCTTGCTCGCGCAGCATGTTTACGGCGAAATCGACCAGGTCACGGATAATTGATTCAACGTCCTTGCCAACGTAACCCACTTCGGTGAACTTGGTAGCTTCCACCTTGATAAAAGGTGCATTGGCCAGCTTGGCCAGGCGACGGGCGATCTCGGTTTTGCCGACACCGGTAGGGCCTATCATCAGGATATTCTTGGGTGTGATTTCATTTCGCAGTTCTTCATCGACCTGCATCCTGCGCCAGCGATTTCGCAAGGCAATGGCAACGGCCCGCTTGGCGTCCGACTGGCTGATGATGTGTTCGTCCAGTTCCTGGACGATTTCGCGTGGGGTCATTTGTGACATGCTATAAATCCAGAGTTTCTATAATGATGTTGTCATTTGTGTAGATGCAGATATCAGAGGCGATCTGCAGGGACTTTCTGACGATTTGTTCGGCATCCAGTTCTGTGCCGTCCATATAGGCCATCGCGGCAGATTGCGCGAATGGTCCCCCGGAACCGATAGCGATCAGGCCGTTTTCAGGCTCAATGACATCACCATTACCGGAGATCAACAGCGAGTTTTCCTTGTCAGCGATAGCCAGTAAGGCCTCCAGGCGTCTCAGCATACGGTCAGTACGCCAGTCCTTGGCCATTTCCACGGCAGCACGAACCAGGTTGCCGGAGTATTTTTCCAGCTTGCCCTCAAAGCGTTCAAACAAGGTGAATGCATCGGCCGTGGCACCTGCGAAACCGGCGATAACCTGGTCCTTGTGCATGCGCCGCACTTTGCGCGCGTTGGATTTCATCACGGTATTACCAAGCGTAACCTGGCCGTCTCCACCCATAACCACCTTGTTGCCCCTGCGGACTGAGCATATGGTTGTTCCCCGATATTGTTCCACGCGATACTCCTTTTAAATGCGTGAGACAAACGTGGGGATACCTGCAAGTGATTGCAAGCATTGTTTACACTAGGCGTCGGTTACACTAGGCGTCGGTAAACGGCTTGGAAGGGTGGGGTGTGGAATTTCTGACTGAAATATTTTGGGCGTTGTTAATGGTGGGTGTACCGGTCGGTATATTTACGTTGGCACTTGTCTGGTGGGTATTGCAGCGAGGGCATTTGAAGGGGTCTTTGGATGTCGCCGCACTGAAACAAGAAATTATCGCGATGTCCCAAAGTAAGAAAAAGAAAAAGAATAAGAATAAGAATAAGGAGGAGGGCAACAAAGAGGAAACCGAAGAGTTACATCCGCTTCAGAAGAAATGGGCTAAATTTGGCGGTGGTTTTTACGGTATCGTGGCATTCTTTACGTATATCGTCGTGGAAGTTACTGAAATCATCACGATGATCTCGAACTTTGGTGGCTTAGTCGACTTTATAAGGCAGCTCAATCTGAACGTCATTATTGATATGGCTGTGGAGGCGCTGATGAACTTCGTTACCGCCATAAGCTGGCCCGTCTATTGGATGAGTCGCATCGATTCCGGTCAGGTCTGGATCTGGTTCCTGATGGCTTATGCGGGATACTGGGCCGGATTGAAGTTGGCCCAGGTAATGGTAGAACGCCGTTAACAGCTTGTAACCTGATAGACTTTGTTTTTGAATTACTATTGGTTAGACGATAGTTGGTTGATGTTTTCGCTGCGCAACATAAGCGGGACATAGTGTTTGCGTAGCTTCTAATAAAATGGAGAGAAGAATGAGTTTAAGCAAGAGATCTGCCGCTGAGTTTATCGGCACATTCTGGTTGGTTTTAGGCGGTTGTGGCAGTGCAGTGCTGGCCGCCGGGTTACCCGATGTCGGAATAGCCTATGCGGGTGTCGCGCTGGCCTTTGGTTTGACGGTACTGACCATGGCATTTGCGATTGGCCATATTTCAGGTTGTCACCTGAACCCGGCGGTAACCCTTGGTTTGACGGTTGCCGGGCGCTTTAAAAGCTCGGATGTACCCGCTTACATGGTCGCACAGGTACTGGGTGCTATCGCTGCTTCCGCCGTATTGTTTTATATCGCCAGTGGCGCAGAAGGTTTTGGCGGCGGCCTGGCTTCCAATGGTTTTGGCAGCCATTCACCGCAGGGTTATTCAATGATGTCAGGCATCGTGACCGAGGTTGTTATGACCTTGATGTTCCTGCTGATTATTCTTGGTGCCACTGACAAACGTGCTCCTGCTGGTTTTGCACCCATCGCCATTGGTCTTGGCCTGACACTGATTCATCTGATCAGCATTCCGGTGACCAATACCTCGGTTAATCCGGCGCGTAGCACCGGTCCTGCCCTGCTTGAAGGTGGTATTGCATTGCAGCAGTTGTGGATGTTCTGGTTGGCGCCGATGGCGGGTGCTGTGATTGCTGCGGTTATCTATAAGTGGTTTGAAAAAGAATAGAAAGCTCACCGGTAATTGAGGTTACCCCTGCGAACGCAGGGGTTCGGGTTGATGGGGATTCGAAAATTTGTTATTTCTTCTTCGCCCTCGGATGCGCTTTGTCGTAGACCTTTGCCAGGTGCTGGAAATCGAGGTGGGTGTATATCTGGGTGGTCGAAATATCGGCATGGCCCAGTAGTTCCTGGACCGCACGCAGGTCGCCGGATGACTCCAGCATGTGACTGGCAAAACTGTGTCTTAACAGGTGTGGATATATGTTTTGAGGAATTCCCTGTCGTTTTGCCCAATAGCGAATACGGGCCTGGATAGTACGGGTAGCGATCGGTGTACCCCGTTGGCTGACAAATACAAAGGGTTGCTCAAACGAAGCAAATTCGCCACGGTACTTATGCCACTCCAGTAATGCCTTTGAAGCCATACGCCCTACCGGCACCATGCGGGTACGGTTACCCTTACCGGTAACCGTTACCATGCCTGATGCAAGATCCAGTTGCTCCCAGCGCAGGCCGGCCAGTTCTGATAGACGCAGGCCGGATGAGTAAAACAGCTCCATGATTGCCTTGTCACGAATGGCCAGAGGAGTATCACAGGGTATATCCAGCAATTGACCAATACTGTCAGCATCAATTGTTGCGGGTAGGTGACGTGGGCTTTTGGGTGCCTTCACCGGTGTTGCCGGATTGTGCTCCGCCAGTCCTTCCCGTAGCATCCAGCGGTAAAAGCTGCGCACGGCGGATAGCAGTCGTTGCAGTGATTTTCCACCCAGTCCCTGCCGGTGTCTTTGGGCAATAAAGGCCCGGATATGATGTTGGGTGACCTGTTCAGGCCGGTCTATTTCTTCTGCGTCCAGAAACTGCAATAACAATTCGAGGTCACGTTGATAGGCCGTTAGCGTGCGCGCAGAAAGTCCACGTTCGTTTTTGAGATAAACGAAAAAGTTTTTAACGTGTGTTTTCATGCCTGATCAGCTTACACCAGATTTCCAGACCGTGGAGGCCCGGCGGGTTTTACAGGTGCGGGTAGAGGGTAGGACCGATACTGGTTTTTCGTCCTGTGATTGTTCCTGTCAGGCTGATTTACGTTGTTTTTGGGGTACTTCCAGTGCCAATCGACTGGTGACAACATCCGCTAAAAGGTCGAGGAACAAGGTTCCCATTCCCGGGTAAAAACGTGCGGGGTCACTGCTGCCGATTGCCATCATTCCATCCTTGCCCATCGGAACAAATACCATGGACTCAACCCATTGGGCACGGGCACCAAACAGGTAGTCACGTTTGTCGTGGTTCAGTCGTCCGCAAACGCTTTGACCCGCGTCAAGGGCGTCCTGAAATTGCTGCAATTCCGGGTCATCACTACGGATATGAAACATGGGTGTTTTAGGCCCTGCTTCAATTTTCAGCTCGAACAGTGTGATATTGAGAATGTCAGCCTTGAACTCTGTCAGCAGGGCTTTACTAAGCAGATCGAAGAATGACGGAAGATCACCCATCGACATCAACTCCAGTGTCAACTGGTGTAAACGGTGCATGAGTTTTTCGTTATCTGCCGCGACTTGTATCAGTTGATTGTGCTGGAGCTCAAGGGCTTGGTTTTCCTGACGCAGGTATTGCACCTGTTTTTCGATCAGTGAAATTGCCGGTCCGCTGGCGTGGCTCAGTTCCAGATTTTTCAATAAGGCAGGCCGTTTTTCCAGAAAATCGGGGTTCTGGCGAAGGTACCTTGAAACTATATCTTCAACTGACCTGGTGTTGTCGCTCATGCAAAATTCCCTTTATAAACGTAAGTTGCAGACCCTACCATAATGACGGAATCTTCCCGCCCCTTCCACGCTATTGTAAGGTCTCCGCCTCGCTGAGTCACGTTTACTGTTTGATCCACCATGTTGGACCGGCGCAAAATGCTCATTGCAGCGCAGGCACCCGATCCACATGCGTTGGTCTCGGCAGCCCCGCGTTCAAACACCCGCAGACGTATATTACTGCGATCCACAACTTCTGCGAAACCCACATTGCAGCCCTGTGGAAAGGCCGGATTCAAGTTAATGGCGGCACCGAGCGCCGCAACATCAGTCGTATTGATCGAGTCGACTATCATTAGTGCATGAGGGTTGCCCATTGAGACAGCGCCAAGCTTGCAATGTTGCCGGTCAACTTCCAGCGGATACCACCCATCAACCGGTTCAAGCAAAACCGGAACCCGTTTCTGATCAAATACAGGTGTTCCCATTTCAACCTGAACCATGGCGTTTTCCAGGCATTTGATCTTTACCACGCCGACCGGACCGGCGAGCGTAAACTGACCGGCGGGTGTCTCCGCGCGCATATTCAGATAGTGACCCAGGCAACGAACACCGTTTCCGCATTGCTCGGCGCGGCTACCGTCCGAATTCCATATCTCAAATGCAGCCAGGTGTTGCTCGTTTGATGGCTGACGCAGGATCAGGATCTGATCGCAGCCTATGCCGGTGCGGCGGTTGGACAGTTGTTTGGCTATGGCTTCATCGATGAAAAAATTCTGCTGACGCAAGTCCAGCAGGATGAAGTCATTACCAAGGCCATGCATTTTGTGAAATGTGACAGGCATAATTAGCGAGGTGCAGAGTCCTCCTTTTCCTCATTTTCTTTTTCCGTCTCATTATCCACGCTGGATGCCTGTTCAACAGCGGTTTTTCCATCTGGAAGATAAAGAGGGCCCTTGTTGCCGCAAGCACCCAATAGGGACGCATAAATCAAAATGAGTAAGATGGTTTTTGTAGTTTGCATCGGTACGCAAATCCAGATTGAATGACTGCTACACTATACGCCATGGACAACAGCAATTCAGCACACAATGATGGTCACGGGGATGATCGCGGGGAGCTTCTTGAATACGTGGAAGTGGCCACATCTGAGAATCCGGAATATTCAGTTATCTGGTTGCATGGACTGGGTGCCGACGGTCACGATTTTGAGCCCATCGTGCCATATCTTGGTTTGTCACCCGCCATGGCGGTCCGTTTTATCTTTCCACATGCGCTGATACGGCCGGTAACTATCAATGGTGGGGCAGTGATGCGAGCCTGGTATGACATCATCGAGATCAGTACCAGCAAAGGTCAGGACGAAGCGGGTATCAAACACAGTGCAGGGAAGGTACGCGAGTTAATTGATTTTGAGATTTCACGTGGTATTCCGGCATCAAAAATCATAATGGCCGGGTTTTCGCAAGGCGGAGCAATGGCCCTGCATGTTGGACTCCGGTATCCACAGAAGCTGGCCGGCATCATGGCCCTGTCTGCCTACCTGATGTTTCCCGAACGCCTGCAAAGTGAATCTTCAATAGCCAATGCCGACACGCCGGTTTTTATCGGCCATGGCACCCAGGATCCCGTAGTTCCTTATTCCCTGGGCCAGGCCGCCCATTCGTTGCTTCAGACAGGACAAAGGTCTGTTGAATGGCATAGTTACCCCATTCCCCATTCTGTTTCACAGCCTGAGATAGCAGATATCGGTCGCTGGATGCAGGGCTGTTTTGGCTGATTGACCTGTTTATGGTTTATTAAACAACCCCATGGAAACCGTGAGTAGCAAGCAGCACACAACAGCGCAAGTCGGTGTCTATCCACCATTGTTTTGCCGTTGGAGGTTACTGCTGGCGGTGATGGCCGTAACTCAAGTCTCGGTGTTGCTTATCGGTGTCGGGACATTGAGGGAGTTCAGTCTGGCCTGGTTGGGTATCGCATCGTTGTATGCACAAGCATTGGCCCTGATTACCGCTTTGGGAATATGCATTGGACGGTCCTGGCTTGGCCGCCTTTCCGCGAGGGGGGCATGGTTGGGTAGTTGGGTTGTGGCGGTTGTGGTGGCGCTGGCCTTTAGCTATTCGGCAGGTATTGTGGGCACGGTACTCGGGGTGGGACCGGGCCGGCAGAATTTTGCAATATTTGTTTGGCAAAGCGTATTGGCCGTGGCACTGGTTGGTATGGCTCTTTTTCGTTATCTGTTCATTCGTGCCCAATGGCGCGCACAGGTGTTGGCCCAGTCAGAAGCGCGGGTGCAGGCTTTGCAGGCCAGAATCCGGCCGCATTTTCTGTTCAATAGTTTGAATACCATCGCCAGCCTTATCCCGGAAGAACCGCTTAACGCGGAACGCGCCATTGAAGACCTGGCAGATTTATTCCGTGGCAGTATGCGCCGGGCTGATAGCCTCATCAGCCTGTCTGAAGAGTTGGACCTGGCCAGGAGGTACCTGCAGATGGAGCAACGTCGACTGGGTGACCGGCTGCGTATTGACTGGCGGGTGAGCGAATTGCCGGAAGGTGCATCGATATTGCCACTGACCCTTCAGCCCCTGCTTGAAAACGCCGTTGGCCATGGTATCCAGCCCCGCGCAGACGGCGGAGAGTTAAAGGTTTACGGTCGGGCTGAAAAAGATAAAATTGTAATAGCCATCTCCAACCCGCTGGGGCAAGAAGAGCACAATAAAAGTGGTCATGGTATGGCACTGGCCAATATTCGCGAACGTATGGAGTTGGCTTTCGGACCAGCCGCCAGCCTCATTACCCACCAGAATGAAGAGCAGTTTTTTGCTGTTTTGAGTTTGCCGTATGTTAAAAATACTGATAATTGACGACGAGGCACCCGCCCGCAAACGCTTGCAGCGAATGCTGAAGGAGATGCCGGACGTGCAGGTGGCAGGTGAGGCCGCCACCGGTCAGGACGCTTTGCAGATGATCCCGTTGAAAATGCCGGATGTCCTTTTGCTGGATATCTCCATGCCCGGACTGAGTGGAATGAAGCTGGCCCAGATGTTGCAAAAGCAGGATTCAGCACCGGCTATCATTTTTTGTACAGCCTGGTCGGATCAGGCGGTAGAAGCTTTTGAGTGTGACGCTGTAGACTACCTGGTCAAACCCGTTCGCGCGGAACGGCTGGTGCTTGCGTTGGATAAAGCAAGGCGTTTTCTAGCCAGGTCGGAAAGCGACACGAGTGGTTCCTTTATTCGATCTGTAGTGGGTGGCAGGGTCACACTGGTTGCGATGTCTGAGATTATTTACCTCAGTGCCGAGGATAAGTACACCACGGCTGTGTACGAGGGTGGCAGGATGGTCATCAACGAATCATTGCTGGAACTGGAAATTGAACATGCAGAAATCCTCATGCGAGTGCACCGTGGCATCCTGGTTGTAAAAAAACGCATCCGGGGACTGGAAAAAGCCCGCGATGGTCGCCATTTCCTTCATCTGGATGGTTGCGAGGACTGTCCTCAGGTGAGTCGTCGTAACCTCCCTGCCATAAGAAAACTCATTCGGGAAGTAACATGAAAAAAATCCTCAGAATCGCAACACGCAAGAGCGCGCTGGCATTGTGGCAGGCAAACCATGTGCAGGCCTTGTTAATTGATGCTCATCCGGGCATTGAAATTGAGCTGGTAAAGATCGTCACCCAGGGTGACCGTATCCTTGATCGGCCACTGGCAGAAATTGGCGGCAAGGGTCTGTTTCTGAAAGAACTGGAGCGAGCGATGCTCGATGGGGAAGCCGATCTGGCCGTGCATTCCATGAAGGATGTGCCGGCGAGCATGGCAGAAGGCCTGGTGCTCGACGCAGTCTTGCCACGGGCCAATCCGTATGATGCACTGGTAAGTCGCAAAGGCCAGTTGCTGGCCGATCTTCCCGCTGGCAGTCGCGTCGGCACCTCGAGTTTGCGGCGCAAATCACAGCTTTTGGCACTAAGACCTGATCTGGAAGTCGCTGATCTGCGTGGAAACGTGGATACCCGCCTGAGAAAACTGGACGAAGGGCAGTATGATGCGATCATCCTGGCTTGCGCCGGCCTGGAGCGCCTTGGTCTTGGTGAGCGAATTACTGAATCACTGCAACCACCTGACTGGTTACCGGCCTCAACCCAGGGGATTATTGGCCTGCAATGCCGTCAGGACGATGCCCATACACGTTCTTTGATTGAGCCATTGGCAGATTCTGACACGATGGTCGTGGCCAGTGCAGAAAGATCAGTGGCCCGTGTTCTGGAAGCTACCTGCCAGGTGCCCCTGGCGGTTCACGCGGTTCTCGACAACGGCACCGTCCGCTTGCGTTCAGTGGTCAGTACACCGGATGGCAAGGAATCAATTTGGGCTTCAGGTGAAGGGCCTTACCCGGATGCAGTTGCCCTCGGAGAGCGGGTGGCTGCCGATCTTTTGAAAAATGGTGCCGGTAAAATAATGGCGGACTTGTAGTACGGATTAAGCCTGGCAGGGTGGATTAATGACGCACGTTCTTATCACACGCCCCTTAGACGCATCACGGCAATTGGCCGGTCAGCTTGATGCCCACGGTTTGATGCCCATTGTCATGCCTTTTTATACATTTATGTCACGCAATCCGACGCCTGGTATCAGTTCGGTCTGGTCAGAAGGAAGTTTGCGAAAACTGGTTGTTTTTACCAGTCCAAGGGCTGTTCAATTCGGTCTGCCGTTTATTCCCGCGCATGATCAACTCGATGGTATCGAGATTGCTGTAGTCGGTTCAGCTACACGCGCAGCACTGAAAGCCTCCGGTTATCCGGTTCATTTGCAGGCCGGTTCCGGGTTTACTTCTGAAGACCTGCTGCAAACACCGGGGCTTGCTGATGATCCGGGTGTGGCCGTGATCTTCTGTGCACCTGGTGGCCGGGAGACCATTGCAGACGGTCTGGGTGATATGGGTTGGCGGGTCGACAAGGCAATGGTCTATGAACGCGTACCACTACAACCGGATTTAGAGCAGGTTGAAAATTTACGCAATTGCGGAGACCTGGTCAGTGTCTGGACCAGCATTTCAGCACTAAATCTCGCTGAAGCATATCTGCCCAGGGATGTCTGGGTTAAAATACTGGGATCATCGGCGCTGGTGATTTCCTCTCGCATCCAGCATCATCTGGCGCAACTGGGAGCGAGGCGTGTTGAATTGGCCGATGGTCCGGGAAACCCCGAGTTGCTGCAGTCAATATTGCGGCTGACCGGGCAACAGAATGCCGGCTGAACCCGGTATCAATCGTTTAAAGGGTGCCAAACTGGTACGATTTGGTTAGCATCGACAGTAATCGACCTGGCACACCTCACAGGCTTCAGAATGGAAATAGAACAATTGAACCAAGAGATTGATAGCGTGACAGAAGATCCGGTGGACCGGTTGTTGCAGGAGAAAAAACCGGCTTCTTCGGGTGCGCCAATAGCGATACTGGCATTATTGGTAGCCATGGCCGCAGTCAGCGCCACCGGTTGGCAGTGGTGGCAGACACGCTTGCAGGACCCTGATGAGGTCACACAAAAAGAAGCAATGACGCAACTGCAGGGTAGACAGGAAACCCTTGCCACGTCGGTTGCATCTATTGAGCAGCAGCTTGGCGTTGCACAATCCCCCATTGATGCGGATGAATTATCACGTCGTAATGAGCGGTTGAAGGCAGTTGAAAGCCAACTGGAGGGTTTGCAGGGTCAATCAGGCCAGGATAAGGCCTCAGTCGATGCAATGCAGGGCAGTGTCCGTTCACTCGAACAGCGTCTTTCTACAGCCGAGTCGGGTCTTGTGAGTGTCGCGGCCGCCAGTCAGAACAGCAGCGCAGCACTGGATATCGCAGAAATAGACTTTCTCTTGAGAGCCGCAACTGACCGCTTACAGTTATTTGCTGACCCCGTTGCAGCTGATCTTGCCCTGCAGGCAGCCGATGTTCAAATTGAAGCACTGAACGATCCGATGTATTTGAGCGTGCGCCAACGGATTGCCGCGTCGCGTCAGGCGCTTGCACGGGTGCCCGCCATTGACCGCGTGCAATTGACGTCCCGGATCACTGATCTGCAATCAAAAGTTTCCGACCTGCCATTTCACGGTGAAGTCAGTGCACAGCCGGAGTCAGCATTACCGGACGATGCAGGCTGGTGGCAAAGTTTTAAACATACATTGTCTTCACTGGTGACTGTCAGGCGCCGTGTTCCCGAGGACGAATCCGTACTGAGTCTTGATGACAAGGATTACCTGCGTCAGGGCCTGTGGTTGCAGTTTGAGTCAGCGCGTCTTGCGCTGATGCGTAATGACAGCGGTGTTTATGAGGGTTCGCTGGACAGGGTTACCGCCACGGTAGGACAGTTTTTTCAAAGTGGTTCATCCGAGGTGGAGGCCTTACTGCTCGGAGTTGCAACGTTGAAGCAGGTGGATATTACACCTGAGCTACCCGATATCAGCGGTCCCTGGACACAGTTACGTCAGTTACGGGATAGCCGCAGATTATTGCAGTCCGCAACACCGGTTGAAAACGTGGAACCCGAAGAATGAAACGCGGTTTTCTCCTGTTATTGATTTTGGCACTGCTGCTGCTGGCGAGTGCGTTTGCACCGTTGTTCAAATCCGACCCGGGTCGTGTACTGATCAATTTTGGTGACTGGACTGTTGAAACAAGTGTCCTGGTGTTGGCCTTGGCCTTGCTTATATTGTGGTTTGCGGCGCAATTGGCCGTTTGGTTTTGGCGTATGCCGGTTAAAACTGCACGTAAAATGCGTGAACAACGGGCGTTCAATCAGCTTGAGAAGGGTCTGCTCGCGTTAACCGAGGGCGACTGGAAAGCGGCAGAGAAAGCCCTGGAGAAATCAGCCAGTAAACAGGGCAGAACCACCGCACATTACCTGGCAGCGGCCCAGGCGGCAGATAGTCAGGATGCCCATGATAGGCGTGAATATTATCTTGAACAGGCTGACAGCGGCGGCTCTAAAAAACGTTTTTTGGTTGAGCTGACACGGGCGCGTATGTTACTGGCCAACGGCAGTCGTGCCGAAGCGCTACCGATTCTGCAGGATCTGTTCAAACGCCGCCGTAAGCACCCGCAGGTACTGGAACTGTTGTCACGCTGCTATCGGGAACTGGGTGAGTGGGATCAATTGCAGTCACTATTACCCGCGTTGCGTAAGGCCGGTGTTCTGGATGATGAGCAATCACAGCTTTTACAGGAAGAAGTCGCCGTCAACAAATTGCGCTCGGTTTCAACAACTGAAGATTTGCAGTCTGCCTGGAAGAAATTGCCACGCGCTATGCGTCAGCACGCTGCGGTTGTCGATGCATTTGCGATCGGCGCCGCGAAGTTGGATCACGCTGAGCTTGCAGAACCGGTTATCGTTGCAAGTCTGAAAAACGAATGGAATCCGGCGCTGGTTTTGCGATATGGCGATCCAACCGCCGATGACAGGATCAAACGACTCAAACAATGTGAAAAATGGCTACCAAAACACCCGGGAGATGCCGGTCTGCACCTCGCGCTGGGCCGCCTGTGTGCCGGGGAGTCGTTATGGGGCAAGGCCCGCGAGCACATGGTCAAAAGCCTCGAACTGGAACCCAGCAGTCTTGGTTACGACGCGTTCGGCCAATTGCTTGAACGCCAGGGTGAGCTTGAGCCCGCCATGGCCTGTTTTAGAAACGCCTTGCGTATGAATCAGGGCCAGGCGCCAAAGCCATTGCCAACAAACATTGTACGGTTGTCTGCGCCATAACAAGGCTCGAAGGGTGCTAACTCCCGGGCTTGCGTTGTTGGAATAATCTGGAACCAGGGGTATGAGCAATCAATGACAGACAAAGACTATTCACAAACAGCCTTTCTTAAATTCCTGAGGCAGGGTGCCGTCACCGGTATTACCAGCCCCGCAACCGCGCGTTCGCGCAAACTCGCAGCCGAACATCTGCTGATTCAGTTGAAGTCTCATGAGCGTCTCGACCTGCGTTTGTTGGATGTAGATGAATTATGTTCCCGGTTTCACAAACTTCAGGGTTCAACTATTCGTCCGGAGAATATACAGGTCTATAAGGAACGGCTTTGTAGCGCTCTGAAAGATTTTGTATCCTGGACTTCAGACCCGGCCGGTTTTCAATCGGTGGAAGGTGAAAAACCGGAAGCGGTGTTGGTTGCAGCCCGTGATACACAAGGCCAGGCACAGGCCCGCGAAGAATTGGCGCTCAACCCGCCACGTAGTCCACACGACATATTTCCAATACCGATCCGCGATGACCTGATTGTTTATCTGCAGAATGTTCCCCTGGATATGACAGACGCCGAAGCCCGCAAGATTGCCGCCGTGGTTCAGGCGCTGGCGTTGCCCGAAGAGGACTGCTGAGTTGAAACGTCTGTTGTTACTGGCGCCGTTGATCCTGTTTGGCATTGCCGGATTCTTATTGTTGGTCTATTTCCTTGAGTCAGGCAATGATGGGGCGTTTCAAAATAGCCTGTTGCCGGAGTTGATCGGCTTCTGCCTGGAAGGTTTTTTCCTGGTCGGCTTATTTTCATTGCTGCAACTTCGGTTGGAACGCGAGCGTAAGAATGAACTGCGTCTGAGTCTGCGTGGAGCCTTGCGGGAAATATTGAGTCATGTGGATATTGCGTTGCTCGAGGAAAATGCAGAACCGGCCGATTCCCAGTCCCTTGATGAGGATCCGAAGTTGGTCAAGGCCCTGTTTGTGAAGTTGCATAAGGGCGACCTGAGTCTCGGGAGTTTGCTCAACATCAAGGAGGCCGCCGCGCGCAATATCAACACGATGCATGACCTTATCCCCGTGGCCGCGCAGCTAAGTGCCGATCATATGCGTTGGTGGCTGGCTATTGCCGAGAGTGTTCGTAACCTGTCCGAGGCCACTGATAAACCCGGCGTCAATTTCGCGGCACAAAAATTCCTGATGAACCTGGGTGAATTTGACCTGTTGTCGTTGTAGGAATCTTTCCGGGAGTCGCGATGCAATAAGCTAGTGCGGCTTGGCCAGTACCCTGATTGGCACATCCAGACCGAATTCAAACGAATCGAAAAATATACGCCGGCTTTCTGCACCGTTGTCCAGGAAGGCGCTGCGGCTTGCATCGATCATTGCCGGCGGTCCGCTCATATAGATATCGAAACTGGAAAGGTCCGGATACTGCTGCAGGACTGCCTGGTGAGCAAAGCCATTAAAACTGCCCGTGGCCTCCGCATCTGTGGGTTCCATCAAGGCAGTGGAGTATTGGATATGTTCGTTTTCATCCGCCCATTGTTGCACCTGTTCGTGCATATAGAGTTCGGCACGGCTACCCGCTCCCCAAAACAGGTGTAGAGGCCGTTTGTCCGCGTGTGCGAGGAGATCCTCAAGCATGGATTTCAGTGGGGCGAAACCAGTACCGCCACCCATCAGGATCATTGGACGATCAAGCTTGTCATTACGGATAAAAAAGGTGCCCAGCGGCGCCTCGAGCCTGAGAATGTCACGCTCTTTCATTTCATCAAAAACCCAACCGGTGAAACCCCCACCGTCGACATGACGGATATGCAATTCAATCTCGTCTTCCGACTGGGGTGAACTGGCAATTGAAAACGCCCGTCTTTTACCTTCAGCTAACAGTATTTCCAGGTATTGCCCGGCGAGGAACTGCAATCGCTGGGCATTGGGAAGCTTGATTTTGATACGCATAACATCGGGTGCGATTAATGTCTTTTCGATAACCCGGGCCGGCATTTTACGGATTTGAATATCGCGCACGGCTTCTATTTCGCGGGCGCGAATGACGAGGTCACCGGTCGGTTCTGCCTGGCACAACAGGGCACAACCGTCACCAATCTCTTCACGACTCAACGCCAACGGCGGATGAAAGGGATAATGCACTTCACCCGATTCCAGGCGGCCTTTACAACTGCCGCAGGTGCCGTTTTTGCAACTATAAGGCAGCATCACGCCCTGGCGTAGCGCCGCGTTCAGAACGGATTCGCCCTCATTGACGGTGAACGTGGCACCGCTGTTGATATTCTTAACCTGGTATTGCTTCATAACACCTGTTGACCATTGGGATTCCGGGATTGAAAATGTTCCGCAGCGTATTGTCGCTGATGTGATAACCTTTGCGCCACTCTTCTGAATGTTCTGAGTTGGCTCGAACGGATTATGGTTTCAACATTAGCTTCAATTTTGCGGTTTGCCTTCCGCAGCCTGCTACTCATTGGTTTTTTGATGTTGTCGCTCGCTCCAACATTGATGTTGGTGAATCATTACAGACGCCTTGAAACCGAGGAGGGTTCGCACAAGGCGGATAAGCGTGCGGTCTGGCTGTCCAACAGGCTGGCGTGGTTTTTTGGAATCCGGGTTCAGGTAAGCGGTGAACCACAGTCCGGGTCGGTGTTGATGGCGGCCAATCATATTTCCTGGCTGGATATTCTTGTCTTGCATAGTGCCTGCGCGATGGGGTTTGTGGGTAAGGCGGAGATCGAGAGTTGGCCGGTATTCCGCTCGATAGCGCGTGTTGGCGGCACCATTTTTCATCAACGCGGCAATCATGATTCAGCGGCCGGTGTCAGCTCTCTCATGGAGCAACGCCTGCGGCAGGGCCGGGCAGTCACGATCTTTCCGGAAGGCGGTATTTTGCCTGGATCACCGATACGGGTCTTTCATGCCCGCATGTTCAGGGCGGCAGTGGATGTGGGGTGCCCGGTTCAACCAGCCATGGTCCGCTATATGCGTGATGGCCGGATAGACAAAGAGGTTTCATTCCGGGTGGATGAGACCATGCTAATGAACATATGCCGTCAACTGGCAAGGCCAAAAACGGTTGCCGAGGTACATTTTTTACCCGCTATCAGCGCCATTGATCAACCCCGTCGTGCTTTGGCGGATGGCTCCAGGGCGGCGGTTGTCAATAGTTATGAAAACTAAGGAACTTCTGATCTATTCATGAAACGTTCCAGGATCACAGCAAGTCAGTTTTCACCGGCCTTCGGTTTACGTAGCACCCACGCACAATCGTTGATTAACAGCAGCACCTATCGGCGGCGGATTGTCAGAAAGCGCTCAAAAGCCATGTTGGATGCGGAACAGGACTGGATTCTGGACGGTGGAGATGATGTGCGCCTCTTGGGTCATTACTCCCCACAGGCAGTTGACAGCAAAGGCCTGGTTATCCTGTTTCATGGCTGGGAGGGCAGTAGCCGTTCCAATTACATAGTGGCTGCAGGCGGCATGCTCTACGACCAGGGTTTTGATGTGTTTCGTCTGAATTTTCGTGACCATGGTGAAAGCCATCATATGAACCAGGGTTTGTTCCATTCCTGCCGTTTAGCGGAAGTGGTGCATGCATTGCAGGATATTCAGCGCCGAACAGGTGCCCAAAACTGGGCACTGTCCGGGTATTCACTGGGTGGGAATTTTGCCCTGAGAGTCGCTATGGCAGCACCGGATGCCGGCTTGTCGCTCGGCCAGGTGGTTGCAATATGCCCGGTCATTTCGCCCTCCAATGCGCTCAAAGCAATGGAGGACGGCCCGCGGGGCTATGAAAGTTACTTCATTCGTAAATGGGCAAAATCGATAAAGGTCAAGCAGTCCCTGTTTCCGGATACATGTGAATATGAGGACTGGCACAAGCTTGGCAACCTTCGGGAGAGGACGGGTTATTTAGCAACGCGCCACTATGATTTTGAATCACTGGAACAGTATTTTGATGGTTACTCAGTGGCGGGTGACCGGCTTAAGAATATAAAAATTGCCACGACCATTCTGACCTCGGAGGATGACATGGTCGTGCCGGTGACCGATTTTGCGGACCTGCCGGATAATGAGAATATTGAATTGCTGGTCGCCCGTTATGGTGGCCACTGCGCGTTTTTGAAAAACTGGAAGATGGAAAGTATGGCGGATGATTTAATTGTCGAGCGTGTTATGTTCAGGATGAACGGTATATCGCAATAGAGCACATGGATGTGCGGTGCGATCGTTTCAGTTTTGCACTATCTTAACGATGAGCGGTAGTTCGCACATGTATCTACGATGCGAAGCGCCCCAGCTTCAACCAGACCGCACCCGTAGGGTGGGTAACTTGTTACCCACCAATGGTTTTAACATCCAACGATGGCCCGGTGCGTAACGAGTTACGCACCCTACGTTCCAACTGCACCCGTAGGGTGGGTAACTTGTTACCCACCAATGGTTTTAACATCCGACGATGGTCCGGTGCGTAACGAGTTACGCACCCTACGTTCGCTTGTTACACCCCGTAACCCGACGCTTAGTATGAAGCCGTCTCCTATTTGCAGTTGTGATTTCTACTGATCGTCCAGTGCCGGTAATATGAGCTCCACTGACATAGGTTTAAAACCTCAGTGAAAGACAGCTGAGCCCACCATCGAGTTTTTGGAACTCAGAAACGTCTACCTCGCGGACTTTATAACCTGCAGAAGCAATTAAAGCCTTGGTTCCCGGAAATCCTTTGGGTGTCAGTACGGTGCCATTTATCCATACACTATTCGCGGCATAGGCTTCTTGCGAGTCAACCTCTATTAGATTGAACTGCTGGAACTCCGGCTTACCAAGAAATTCCCCGCAGGCCAGAAGATTATTGTTTTCCAGGTAACCTAGTCCGGTTTTCAAGTGTAAAACCTCGGTTAGCTTAATCACTGAACCTTGCAAGCCGTAGCTGTCCAGAATTGCGATCACCTGATCAGCGCCCGCCTGGTTTGTGCGTTCAGACAAACCGATGTAGTAGTGGTCTCCAACCATCATTATGTCACCGGCCTCGACAGTTCCCGGTGCTTCGATGATTTCTATGTCTGTATAGAGGTCACGGATGGTTGAAAGCATTGAGCGTGTTTCCAGTTTGCGGCTTGGCGCGCCTGGGTTGGTAAGAATGGCGCACGGAGGTGTCAGTAATGCGACGTCTTCAACAAAGGTGGAATCAGGGAACTCTTCGTCCGCTGGCAACACCGTAACCTGCAGGCCGCACTCCTTCAAAGCTTCAATGTAATCTGCGTGTTGAACCAGCGCGTTTCGGAAATCAGGCTTGCCCAGGTTTGCACTGCTCAAGCCGTTAACCATTGCCTTGCATGGTGTCCTGACGATTGCTTTGGTGAACATGCGTTTTACTTATTCCTCTATCGGTGAGCTTAATTTAGCCTGGCTTGAAAGCCTGACCTAATTTCATAACGCATGATACTGGAAGGGGGGACAGGTCACACGGTTCAAGACATTTTGAGAAAAGCCGGATCAACTAGTACCCCGCACCCCTTGAAAGCGACTGACCCCCACGGTACATAAAGGGTACTTGCTGCTTGGTAACCGGAGAGTGGTTTCTGAAAAAACCCGGAGTATTGATTAGCCGTTTATAGGCTGATAACAGACTGTCACGGCATGCAATTGTCTATAGCTGCTGTCAGTCAAAAGCCGACTTTCGGCTATACTAACTCTAAAGAACTGCTTACGATCCGAAGTGGAATTGGCAACACTGGAGGCTCAGCAACTATTGAAGAATGTTGCGGTGACCTCAAGTTTATCGCCAGCATTCGACCACAGGGATGTGGGAGGTAGAGCAATGTCGGGAGCAATTGCCGAGAAGACCCAGCTGTTATACAGAAAATACTCGCTCACCTGAATGACAATGCAACTTCTGTAGTAACAGCACTGTTGCCGGATTGCCGGGCTTCTCCGAGCCTACCGATGGGTTTATTCGACTGAAGAAATAAATTCACTCATGGCACTGACTTGCTGTCCCTATTTTGGTAACTGTATGGCTGATCTCGTCCTGGGTGTAAGGTTTGGCGTGAAATACAGATGTATCCAGCTAGAATGCAGATCTGAGCGCTCAAAGTTGATCAAATTGCGCAGCAATTTAGCTGAAGACCTGATATGAATAGCTGCTCAATACTTTGGGTTTTCTGGAAATATAGTGCTTAAATTACTTACACTCATCTCACATTGGATAAGGCTGACTGTGGTAAATGCATTCTGAGTACGTTAAATTCGTAAGATCAGATAAATCCTAAAAACTGATTATTCTGATTTTGATCCCACATGGACTTCTTGGGGAATGATTACATGGCAGCATTCGAAGCGGAAGCGATGAGTGGTCCGGATTTGCTGAGACGGCTACGCTGGTTGATCTTTTATACCTGGAGCATCCCACCCGTGTTCGGCCTCGGCTTTATCATGCTGATTGGCACGCTGAAGCCCTCCCAGGTTTTCGACATTCTCGTAACGCCGCTGGAGCCGGCCTACATCTTCGGCTGGATGATCTTCGCCACATGGTTTCTGCCGCGGCAGATACGGACACTGGTTGACTACCTCGACGGCAAGCCGGCTTGCAACGCTGAGGTCGCGCAGCGGTCAGTGCGCCGCTTTCCACTTGTCTTTTGGAGTACTTTTCTCATCTACCTGGCCATGGCGCCCGCTTCGGTATTTCTTGCATTAAGAATCTACACGGGTTTCGTGGCGACACCCTACGATTGGTTCCGCGTCGAGTTGGTGGCGCTGATCGTTGCCATCATCGTCGGTTTGCCGATCTTCTTCCTGGTCTTTGACTTGTTCGGGCGAGCGATGGGTAAGACACAGCTCGTGCGGCCAATCGTCACCATCCGCACCAAGGTCTTTCTGATCGGTTCGCTGGTGCCTTTGCTCATCGACACCATCCTGGTGCAGTATTACTGGACGCGTACTGGCTATTTTTCCTTCGAGACCTTTGGTATCTGGCTCCTATTAGAAGTCATCGCGATAGCTGGAAGCATTATCTTCGCACACAGCTTTGGCCAGTCGCTCAGCCCGCTACAGGAGCTGATCAGCGTTTCCAGACCACTGCCCGAGGCGCGCATCGCAGCCTTGCAGGCACGTTCTACTGACGAAATCGGTGTGCTCACGACCAAGTATCGTGTACTGCTGGGAGAGCAGTTGGCCGCAAAAACAGAGTTAGATTTGCACCGTCAAAATTTGGAGAAGTTGGTAGAGGAACGCACCGGAGAACTGGTCAGGATCAATCTCAGGCTTGAGGAGGCCAAAGTTGAAGCGGAATCGGCCAACCAGGCCAAAAGTTCCTTCCTCGCAAACATGAGTCACGAAATCCGTACCCCGATGAATGCCATTATCGGTCTCACACATATGCTGCAACAGGGTGATCTGAATGCGGATCAGTCGCAGCAACTGACCAAGATAGTGACCTCTGCTGGACACCTGTTGTCGGTTATCAATAACATCCTGGATATCTCCAAGATCGAGGCCGGCAAGCTGGTTCTGGAGCAAACGGATTTCCATCTTGACGCCGTCTTTGAAAAGCTCCAGTCGATGTTCAAAGAGCAACTCGATAACAGGGGTTTGAACTTTGAGTTCGACAGCGATGACGTACCACCCTGGCTCCGGGGTGACCTGACCCGTCTATACCAGGCACTATTCAACTACGTCGGCAACGCCATCAAGTTCACCGAACACGGAACAATATCCCTGCGCGCCATCAAGCTGGAAGAGGACGATAGTGGGACCCTGGTACGCTTCGAGGTACAGGATACCGGTATTGGTATTGCAGCCGATAATCTTACCGGGCTGTTCGAGTCATTTCAGCAGGCCGATACCGCCACTACCCGTAAATATGGCGGGGGCGGCCTGGGGG
>RCNE010000120.1_pt1 | contig 41212 bp, 29 predicted proteins | sample 2041361 | NCBI WGS metagenome assembly RCNE01 (sample SAMN09708229, study PRJNA481090) | Marine sediment metagenome, whole genome shotgun sequencing project. | reverse complement strand
CTTCATTAAACCTTGTAGTCCGTAGGGGAATCGAACCCCTGTTACCAGGATGAAAACCTGGCGTCCTAACCCCTAGACGAACGGACCATATCTTTGCGCAATTGCGGATGCAAAAATACAATTATTTTTTACTATCGCAACCCCAAGATATTATTTTTTTAATCTTTTAATATGCCTTTGCGAATAGCACCCTTTTTTGAGAAGGTTTACCACTAATAATACACACACCGTTTTCCTTTTCCGCATCAATAGGTATGCACCTAATCGTGGCTTTGGTCTCTTCCTTTATTCTGTCCTCTGTTTCGGTTGTCCCATCCCAGTGAGCAGAAATAAATCCTCCTTTCTCTTCAAGGACTTTCTTAAATTCCGCGTAAGTATCTACCAAGGTGATATGTTCTTTTCTATAATCGAAAGCCTTTTGATAAATATTCTTCTGAATGTCTTCCATTAGAAATTCTATCTTAGCTACAACCTCATCCATAGGAACGGTCGTTTTTTCCAAGGTATCCCGTCTTGCGACCTCATAAGTTCCGTTATCCATATCTCGCTGGCCAATAGCCAAACGTACTGGAACACCTTTGAGCTCATACGCGTTAAATTTAAATCCTGGTTTGTACGTATCCCTATCATCGTATTTTACAGATATTCCTTTGGATTTTAGCTCAGCAACTAAAGGCTTTACCCTTTCAGAAATCACATCTAACTGCTCCAAACCTTTGTAAATAGGAATGATAACCACTTGTATTGGCGCTAATTTTGGAGGAAGCACCAAACCGTTATCATCACTATGTGTCATTACTAAAGCTCCCATTAGCCTAGTGGAAACCCCCCAAGAGGTAGCCCAAACATATTCCTTACCACCTTCCTTTGTTGCGAATTTTACATCAAAAGCTTTTGCGAAATTTTGACCTAAAAAGTGCGAAGTACCTGCTTGTAGCGCTTTTCCATCTTGCATTAAGGCCTCTATACAATAGGTTTCTACAGCACCTGCAAAACGTTCGCTCTCTGTCTTTATCCCTTTTATGACAGGCATAGCCATATGGTTCTCAGCAAAATCGGCATACACATTCATCATCTGTTCGGCTTCTTCGATTGCCTCTTTCTCAGTAGCATGTGCCGTATGGCCTTCTTGCCACAGGAACTCGGTCGTTCTTAAAAAAAGACGTGTACGCATTTCCCATCGTACTACATTGGCCCATTGATTTATCAACAAAGGCAAATCACGATAAGACTGTATCCACTTTCTATAGGTATCCCAAATAATGGTCTCCGATGTAGGACGTACAATCAGTTCCTCCTCTAACTTAGCGTCAGGATCAACGATAATTCCGCTACCATCCTCGGCATTTTTGAGTCGGTAATGTGTAACTACAGCACATTCTTTTGCAAAGCCTTCTACATGGCTAGCCTCCCTACTTAGGTATGATTTAGGTATAAACAAAGGAAAATAAGCGTTCTCATGCCCTGTATCCTTAAACATTTTATCTAGCTCTGCCTGCATTTTTTCCCATATGGCAAAACCATAGGGCTTTATGACCATACAGCCACGTACTCCAGAGTTTTCGGCTAAATCAGCTTTTACTACCAGCTCATTGTACCATTTGGAATAATCCTCGCTTCTCTTGGTTAATTTTTTACTCATTACAGATAGTTTGGCACAAAAGTTGTGATTAATTAACAAAATAATACGGTAAAACTAGTTATTTTTAATATGTTCAACAATAAAATATTAGAACGATGATATATTCGCTACCCCTCAATAAACTTCGCAACATTGGAATTCTTTTCATTATTGCCTTAGTCGGTTCATCTTGTGGTTCCTACCAACAGGCTTCTTACTATGACAATGACGGCATATATTCAGATAAAACATCGCGCACAGTAGAACGTAGACCCGAACAACGTCCACAACAGCAATATCGCACGGCTCCTGAATCCAATACCTATTCTGACTATTTTGGCCAGAAAGCTGAGCAATATGACGAAATTTTGGATGGGGAGATTTTCACCGATGTAGATTCCTATGCAAGCGACCCAGTAGACGCTCAAATAAATCAAGATCAATTAACTGATTACTATAATAACCCTAACGACTACCAAGGTTTTGGTGGTTGGGGAGACAATGCGTCCAACGTAAACATCAATTTTTACAATAACGGTTGGGGCGGAGGCTTCAACAATTTCGGCTGGGGTAATCCTTGGGGTTGGGGTGGAGGTTTCAACAACTTCGGTTGGGGCGGAGGCTTTGGCTGGGGCGGAGGCTTTGGCTGGGGCGGAGGCTTTGGCTGGGGCGGAGGCTTTGGCTGGGGCGGAGGCTGGGGCTATCCTGGTTATGGATATGGCGGCTATTACGGTGGAGGAAGGTACGCCTACAATTCAGGAAGACGTGGTTATTATAATACGAACTCAATTGGGCGCAGCAATGGAAGCACGGCGCTTAGAGGAAGGTCAAACCTGAATACTTCAAGGGGTAATTCATCAAGATATAGAAGTAACACTGCCCGCTCTTCCAACAATAGAGCTACTGCAGCAAGAAGCAGTTCCACTTCCTCAAGAAGTAACAGGAGCGCAGGCACCTCTAGGTCTTATAGGGATAATATGGCGAACCGAAGAACCGTAGGAGTTGACCAAAATCGTGCCTACAGAACTAGTAGGAGTGCTAGAACAGCTCCAAGAACGTACAGTTCATCAAGAAGTAATTCTGCATACAACCGTGCAACACCAAGGTCAGGAAGTTATAGATCTGGATCTTCTTCTAGAGCGACGACGCCTAGAACATCTACCTATCGTAATTCAAGAAGTGGTTCTAGCAGCGGAAGAAGTTACAACTCAGGCAGGCGCAGCAGTTCTAGAAGTAGTGGAACCACTCGAAGTTCTCGTAGCGGAAGTTCTAGAAGTAGCGGTAGCATGAGAAGTTCTGGTGGAAGTTCTAGAAGTAGCGGCAGCATGAGAAGTTCTGGTGGAAGTTCGCGCAGTAGCGGAAGCATGAGAAGTTCCGGAGGTGGAGGCTCACGATCTTCCGGTGGAGGACGTTCTGGTGGAGGACGATCTGGTGGGGGAAGACGTAATTAATCAATTTTTATTTCATAAATCTTAAAAAAATATCGCTATGAAAAGGCATTTAACTTTCATTTTAGTGTCCCTATGTGCTTTTGTGAGTGCACAAAACATAAATGATGTATTACGATACGGCACCGAAAATATCCAAGGAACAGCTCGCTTTCAAAGTATGGGCGGTGCTTTTGGAGCCCTCGGAGGTGACTTATCCGCATTGAACATTAATCCAGCAGGGGCTGCAGTATTTAATAATTCGCTAGTTACATTTTCTGGAACTTACTTTAATACAGACAACGAAGCTAACTATTTTGGCACGCAAACCAATAGCAATGTAAACGACATCAACATCAATCAAATAGGGGGTGTTTTTGTATTCAACAACACGAACTCAAATTCTGACTGGAAAAAGTTCTCCCTAGCCTTCAATTATGACTTGGCACGAAATTTTGAAAATAGTTATTTAGTTTCTGGTAGAAGCAACCAAGGGGTTGACTCCTATTTTCTGGACTTTGCACAAGGAACACCATTGGGAGCTATTTTGTTAGAAGATGGAGAACTGATTGAAAATGGATACTTGGACATAGGGGCTAATGGAGGCTTTAGCGATCAACAAGCATTTTTAGGGTACTATGGAGGAGTAATAGACCCTATAGATGATGACGCACAAACAGACCAATACGTAAGAAATGCATCCTACACGACTGTAGACCAACAGTTTCAAAGGAGCAGTATCGGTTACAATTCAAAGTTTACAGCAAACATGGCTTCGGAATATAAAGACAAACTGTACCTAGGCGCTTCCTTAAATTTCCATAGTGTTTTTAACGAGCGTGTTGATCGGCTTACGGAAACAGGCTATGATACGGACTCAGAAATACAACGAACTTCGTTCGACAACTTATTAACTACACGAGGAAACGGTTTTTCATTTACAATGGGAGCTATCGCTAAGTTAAATGAATTTGTGCGTTTGGGAGGAAGTTATCAATCCCCAACCTGGTACCGACTAAACGATGATCTTTCTCAACGAATCAATTCTAATTTAGCAGATGAGGATATCAATTTTATAGATTTTGGCATTATCAACCTTTTTGAAACGTACACCATTCAAACCCCGAGCAAATTAACGGGTAGTATGGCTATCATCTTTGGAAAAAACGGACTCCTGAGTTTTGATTACGGTTACCAAGATTTTTCGAATGCAGAACTGCGCCCACAAAGTGACCCTAATTTCCAAATCGTGAATAACAACATTGCAAATCAACTGGGCGCCGTATCTACTTTTAGGCTGGGTGGCGAATACCGTATTGAAAAAGTAAGCTTAAGAGCGGGCTATCGTTTTGAACAGAGTCCTTATGTAGATACTGACACTATTGGTGACCTGAACAGTATTTCTGGAGGAATAGGTTATAATTTTGGCGGAAACAGATTGGACTTTTCACTAAATAGGCTAGACCAACAGGTAAACGAGCAATTACTGGATACAGGATTAATTACGCCTGCAACGATAAATCGTATACGCACCAACGCAACCCTGAGTTATACGATAAATTTTTAGGGAGTTTACCTTAGTCTTTTTTCGATAGAGACAGCAGTCCATATAGTAAATTGGGATACCAGAGCTATAGCTTCTAGAAATAAAAGAAGGATTTTGCTACTACAAAGTTCAGGTCCAAAAATCAATATATTTCTATTGCTTTCCATTAGGTTTAAAAACCAAATGGAAAGTTTTTGGTTTAAGCAGTAAATACGAGGTCGATAGCACAAGAGAACCTAATCACTTGAGAAATGCAAAAAAAGAATAGAAATAGGAGAAAACTTAGCTTAAAAATATTTGATCGATGCTCAATTATCGTTTTAACGTAAAGTGCGTTCTTCTGGTTTTAGCAACAATGGGAGCTACATTGTCATTTTCCGAATATTCAAACCTAAACCAATAGTCCGTAGATGGCATTTCGCTTCCATTAAAGGTGCCGTCCCAAGTATCGGCTACACCTAACTGCTTTAATAGTTTACCATAGCGGTCAAAAATAAAAACCACTACATTGGATATACTGGTAGCATCTATTCCCTGTATATTCCAATCGTCGTTGATACCATCACCATTTGGAGTGAAAAATTTTGGGTATGCGAACACGATAAAAGGTATGGCTTCGGTGATGCCACATCCATTCTTATCATTTATAATTACGGTATTCTCTCCCGGCGGGATATTCATAAAAATAGGACTGTCTTGAAACTCACCACCATTAATGGCAAATTCATAAGAACTATCTCCATCCATTATAAATTCTATGTCATTCTGATCTGGGTCTATTGAAAGATTGGTATCCAAAATCTCCACACGATCCAAAATTGGCTCACCATAAAACGTGATAAGAATACCTCCAACATCCACTACGGTAGGTGGAGTGCCAGAGCTTGTAGTTATTTCTGCAAAATACCTTCCTGAGTTTGGGCTGGATACAATTAATTCTGCCCCAAAAAGACCAGTACCAGGCAATGTTGCATCTACAGTACCGTCATCCTCGTAATCAACTGACCATTCCACATTGGCAATATCAGAACCTGCAGGCGAACGCAATGCACTTAACACAATATCGGGGTCACCTTCACAGGCAACAACATCCAAGCCTAAAAATTCATCCCTAAGCGTACAGTCCAAAGCCGTATTTTGGTCGGCCTGTACCGAGCTTCCCGTGAACGATAGCATAAACGGTTCTGGGTCATCATCAAAATTAGTGTTGAAATTATTTATCAAAATGAAGTAAAGTTCTCCGGGCTGCACATCTAACCATTCATCGTAGGTATTCTGACTCCCTATTAAAAAAGGGGCACCTTCTTGACCGTTTTCCGGATTCATTCCTATACCGGTAAAAGTGGTATTATTTACTTCGTAGTTACAACGGATAGGTTCGGAAGTCCCATCTCCAATAATCGTGCAGTACGTTTGTCCATCAGTTTCATCATAAGGGCCATAAACGGCAAAATCCCATTCTGCAGTAGGTGTACCCATGCCTCCGTTCGTAGGCATGGCTTCAATATCAAAACCAACTTGTCCAGCAGTTCCTGCTCTAAACACATACCAAGAGGTATTGTTTTCGATATTAGCAGAGCTCACACTGCCTTTTTCCAAACATCCGGTTTGGGTAATTACTTCAGGGTCAAAATCTTCTATATCTCCACCACCGTCTGCCAAGCCCATAATAGGCATATCTGCACAAACAGGTATGGCGGTTCTACAATCAGGAGAATTTTGTGCTTGTAAATTCCCAATATAAAGGAACAAACAGCAAATTAATATAGGTAGCGTTCGCATAAAACAATGGGGCTATTTAGTATACTACAACATATATGATAACTTGCAGTATCCGCTTTTAGTATTATACGTCGGTTTTTTACGCACTTAATCGATGAAATGCAATCTTAGCCGGATATTTACTCCTTCTACAATCCTACAACAGGCTCATTTTCAAGAATAATGGCAACTATTCAACCGTTATCAAAGACCACATATGTTCCCACTTACCCCTGTACCCAAAGGATTAGAGATATACCCCACATCATCGATTTGCTATTGAAAAGTAAAAGCACTAAACGGTTTTACTTAACACTAATTTATATTCTACACACCGTGCTCTGTTGCATAAAGTGCTATATAATGTATATCTTTGCGCCCTGTAAAAGCATTGTTTAAATGAAAACTGAAGGTACATTGGAAGACCATTTTGAACACATTGGTGAAGACCATATTTCTTCATCCGAAGAAACACCACTTCGTAAAGACGCTTTTGTTCTAAGTGATGAAGAAAAGATAGAGCGAATAAACGCTAATGTGAGGGAAATTATGCTCACATTAGGACTAGACCTAGATGACGACAGTCTGAAAGGAACCCCAAACCGTGTTGCAAAGATGTTCGTTAAAGAGATTTTTGGCGGCCTACATCCAGACAGAAAACCGAAATCCTCTACTTTTGATAACAAATACAAGTATGGAGAGATGTTGGTAGAAAAAAATATAACCCTCTACTCCACTTGCGAACACCACCTACTTCCGATTGTAGGTAGGGCTCATGTTGCCTACATCTCTAAAGGAACAGTTGTAGGTCTTTCCAAAATGAATAGAATTGTGGATTACTTTGCAAAAAGACCACAGGTACAAGAAAGACTTAACATCCAAATTGTAAGAGAACTACAAAAAGTTTTAGGCACGGATGATGTGGCATGCGTTATAGACGCAAAGCACCTTTGTGTAAATTCTAGAGGCATCAGGGATATAGAAAGTAGCACTGTAACGGCAGAGTATGGCGGAAAATTCAAAAAGGAAGCCGTACGCAGAGAATTTTTGAACTTTATTAATCTAGATACAACGTTCTAATTCTTTCAAAAAAAGATGCAACTATACGAACAACAGAAACTTAAAGTACACAACTCATTAACCGGCAAAAAAGAACTATTCACTTCTTTGAATCCAGGCCATATTGGCATGTATGTCTGTGGACCTACAGTTTATAGCAATGTTCATCTTGGAAATTGCCGAACCTTTATGTCTTTCGACATGATATTCAGATACTTTAAACATCTGGGATACAAGGTACGTTATGTGCGAAATATCACGGATGCTGGGCATTTAGTGGATGATGCTGAAGACGGAGAAGACAAAATAGCAAAAAAGGCACGTTTGGAGCAATTGGAACCCATGGAAGTGGTTCAGCGCTACACGGTAGATTTTCATAATATCCTTGAAAAATTTAATTTCCTACCCCCAAGTATAGAACCAACGGCTACGGGTCATATTATAGAGCAGATTGAAATCATAAAAGTAATCATTGAAAAAGGATACGCATACGAAATCAATGGGTCTGTTTATTTTGATGTCGTAAAATTCAACGAAACCAACGATTACGGAAAATTGAGCGGTAGGAAGCTAGAAGATATGATTGCGAACACCCGCGAGCTTACCGCACAGAACGATAAACGAAGTCCACAGGATTTTGCACTTTGGAAGAAAGCTGAACCACAGCATATCATGCGTTGGCCTTCCCCCTGGGGCGATGGCTTTCCAGGTTGGCATTTAGAATGTACTGCCATGAGTACAAAGTACTTAGGTGAAACATTTGATATACATGGTGGTGGAATGGATTTAAAATTCCCGCATCACGAATGTGAAATTGCCCAAGCAGAAGCTAGTAACGGCAAGTCACCAGTGCAGTATTGGCTACACACTAATATGCTGACTCTAAACGGGAAAAAAATGGCAAAATCTACCGGAAATAGCATATTACCGGGTGAGATATTCTCTGGAAACAATGAGATTTTAAGTAAAGCTTTTTCACCTTCTATGGTGCGTTTTTTTATGATGCAAGCGCATTACACCAGTATTCTGGACATAAGTAATGATGCATTACTAGCATCAGAAAAAGGATTCAATAAATTAATGGAAGCCATTAACACATTAGATGGCCTAAGTACCGCAAAAGAAACCCAATTCAACGTCTTAGCATGGAAGCAATCCTGCTACGACGCCATGAACGACGATTTTAATACACCCATCCTAATAGCTAAATTGTTCGATGCTGTAAAACACATCAATCTAATAAAAGAAGGGAAAGAATCCATAAGCGTTTCTGATAAAGCCTTATTAAAGGAAACGATTCACAATTTTGTTTTTGAGGTGTTGGGTTTAGAAAACAAAAAAAGCTCGGCAGCAGATACCGAAAAGCTTAACGGTGCAGTTGAATTGCTGATTCAACTAAGAAAAGAAGCAAGGGAAAACAAAGACTTTGCGACTTCGGATAGTATTCGTGATCAATTGGCAGCTTTGGGAATTCAACTCAAAGATGGCAAAGAGGGCACCAGTTTTAGCCTTTCTTAAAACTGAACCGGTAACTAGATTCTATTAGGATAATGAGATTGCACAGCAAATAGCTAAACTTTAATTGGGACCACAATGAAAAAAATTCTAATAGCCCCATTTCTTTTATTGGTTCGTTTTTATCAATTAGCCATATCTCCTTATACACCGGCCACATGCCGCTACTCTCCTACTTGCTCCCAATATACGCTAGAGGCTTTAAAGAAGCATGGCCTTTTTAAGGGTGGTTGGTTAGCTACAAAACGTATTTTTAGTTGTAATCCTTGGGGTGGTAAAGGTTATGACCCTGTTCCATAACAATCATTACTGTATATTTTCCCATAGACCTTCACTTAAAAATTTTCCAGGTTATAATAGTTATGATAAGCTACGGTGTTATAGATCCTTATGTTGAGTGCTGATTTTCACTAATAACCATACCTAAGGCCTTTCTATTTTATTATCTTAGCCCTTCCAAACAATCATATATGCATTTTTTAGGTATTACATGGAATCCAAACGAAACCCTTTTTAATATTGGTTTTGTTCAAATCAAATATTACAATCTTCTTTGGATTATTGCTTTCGCTTTGGGCTGGTATATCATGAAGCGTATTTTTGATAATGAAAAAAAATCTGTAGAGCAGTTAGATTCCCTTTTTATCCACACCGTTTTAGGTACAATGCTAGGAGCGCGTTTGGGACATGTTATTTTTTATGACTGGGCATATTATAAAGACCATCTAGCAGAAATTCTATTACCCATTAGAGAAAGTAGTACCGGCAGCCTGCTCTTTGGCTTAATAGATGGCTATCAGTTTACCGGATTTACAGGTTTAGCAAGTCATGGCGCTACCATAGGCGTTATTATCGGGATGTATATTTATACTAGAAAAAATCCTGAATTTAAACTCTTATGGATTTTGGACCGCATGGTAGTACCATTCTCAATTGGTGCTTTCTGCGTGCGGTTAGGGAATTTTTTCAATTCCGAAATTAACGGAAAAATAGTGGATAAATCTTTTATTTTCGCTACCAGATTCATTCGTGATTCCGATGATCTACACCCATCAAAAGCCCTAGCTATTACCAAAGAAAAAACGCTAAATGCGGCTTACGACGCCATTGAGAACAATCCGAAATTTTCCCAATATTTAGCAGAAATACCCTATCGTCATCCCGCTCAGCTATATGAAGGTATCTGTTATATCTTTGTATTTATATTGATATACTACCTCTATTGGAAAACCGAAAAGAAAAATAAGTTAGGTTATCTATTAGGATTGTTCCTAGTGCTGTTATGGACCGTTCGCTTCTTTGTAGAGTTTGTGAAGAAGAGCCAAGGAGGTTTTGAGGAATCTTGGGGACTACTTTCTACCGGACAGTGGCTTAGTATTCCTTTCATAGCTGTTGGGCTTTACCTAATGTTTAGACCAACGAGCAAAAAAGTTTAGTTTTATTTAACACAATGAGAATACAACATAGTTTTTCTTTTTTATTGGTCCTTGTTTTTCTTTTTTCTTGCAAAGAAGAAAGTAATAAAACCATTAAAACCGAGGAAGTAACCTTCACTAAGGAAGGAACACTTCAAATATTAAAAAAAGAGACGGACACACTTCTGATTGATTTAAATATTGAAATTGCTGAGTCTGATTATGAAACACAAACAGGACTTATGTACCGCAAGGGAATGGAAAGAAACCAAGCCATGCTCTTTATCTTTCCAGAGGCTGCCATCCATTCCTTCTATATGAAGAATACGTCGTTTCCTTTAGATATTATCTTCATTGATGAAAACCAAAAAATTGCCAGCTTCCAAGAAAATGCAGAGCCATTTAACCAAAATGGACTTCCTTCGCAAGTACCGGTAAAATATGTTTTGGAGGTTAATGCTGGACTCGCAGAAGAATGGTTATTAGAAATTGGAGACCGTATCGTGTTCAAAAGAGAATAACAGTATGAAATATCTATTGGTAGGCGAGCAAAGCGATAGACTTTTATTTAGAACGGTGGTTGCATCCGATTATGATGCATGGCTCCCTTTTCATAAAGAACCCTTAAGCTCTCAATATTGGAACGGATTACCCACAGACCCTGTAGCTGCTTGCAAGCAACAATTTGACGCTATCTTTGAACGCTATTCGAATGGATTAGGTGGCATGAATGCCCTTATCTGCAAAGAAACAAATAGACTGATAGGACTTTGTGGACTCTTAGTGCAAACCGTAGTCGAAAAGGTAGCACTAGAAATAGGTTACTCCATACTGCCAGAATTTTGGAGTAATGGGTATGCAACAGAAGCAGCCCAAAAATGTAGAGAAGTCGCTTTTAAAAATGAATGGACCACACACCTAATCTCCATTATACATATAGCTAATTTACCTTCACAAAACGTTGCGATTAAAAATGGGATGAAACGTCACCAAACAACAACGTATAAGAACACGCCTGTACACATCTATAGAATAAATAGCTAGTATGATACAGCATTGGGCCATCCTCGTAAATAACGCTTCACAAAAATCAAGGTTTATTGAAGCTATCCTAAGTCAGACCCATCCAAGCTTCAAGGCTTTTAAAAATCAAAAAGGTGCATTGTTCTCTCCTTTGGCCCTTACTAGCCTTGTAAATCAAGAAGAGCGTCATGGCAGTACTGTATTAATAAATGCACAACAGCCTTTAAAAACTATGTCCAGCGGCGAACAAAAGAAAGCCCTTCTGCAACACATCTTAGCCTCACAACCCAATTATATTATTCTAGATAATCCGTTTGATAATCTGGATGCCGATTTTCAAGTTGAATTAAAGCTGTTGCTTACACAAAAGGCACAGGAAACAAGCTTTATACAACTTGTCAGTAGAAAATCTGATATACTACCTATTATAAGTAGTTTTGGGGTATTAAAAGAGCGAGAGTTTTCCCAACTTAAAGCTGAACACTTGAATAGGGTGTTTGTCTCAAAAACCCTTTTTAAAGGATCTATTCCAAAACCCATACAACGCATTGATTGTAAATCGGATACCTTAATCGAATTCAAAAACGTGTCCATATCCTATGCAAATAAATCGATACTTAGAAACATCACCTGGAAAATACACCAAGGGGATTTCTGGCAACTAATGGGGAAAAACGGGTCAGGAAAAACCACAATCCTATCCATGATTGTTGGAGACAATCCAAAAGCCTTTGGACAAGACATCTATATATTCGGACAAAAAAAAGGAAGTGGAGAAAGTGTTTGGGAAATCAAAGAAAAAATTGGCTACTTCTCTTCTAATATGACAGATAAATTCAGAGGAAGGCACAGCGTGGAACATATGCTTATTTCCGGATTTAGGGATTCGATAGGCCTATATATTAAACCTACCGAAACGCAAAAACAAAAAAGCAAGGAATGGTTACAACTGCTCGATTTCTGGGACCAGCGACATACACTGTTTAAAGATCTTTCCCTAGGCCAACAACGTTTACTGATGACGGCCAGAGCCATTGTTAAGCATCCACCATTATTGATACTGGACGAACCTACAGCAGGCATGGATGATACCTCTGCAGCGCTTTTAGTAGCACTCGTAAATAAGATTGCTAATGAGACCAATACGAGTATTGTTTTCGTGTCTCATCGTAACGAGCCAGGGTTATCACCTACCTCTATTTTCAAACTAGCTATGACACCAAGTGGTTCAGAAGGAATTATTAGCTAAACAAAAGAGCGTGTTAGCTGCCCTAAACAACATATTTAGTAACTAAAGAAAGTAGCAGCTAAAGTTTTACTAACTGAAGTTAATAGCATATCCTACACTTGTTATATACCAACGTAAGAAGGTTTCTAGCTATTGAATCATAGCTATCCTGCTAAAAAACCTGGAGTACTTCAATTAACTACATTAAAGTCGTTGCAGAGCTCTCGAAATATTGGGATTTAATACAGTGTTATACTAATAAAAAAACCGCTACTCCTTAAGGAATAGCGGCTCTTTAGTTTGAGTTAGTCTACTTTAATCTTTATTCTCTGCACCGGAACTTAGTTTCTTACCCAATGCATCGTACATAATCGGTGTTGCAATGAATACGGAAGAATAGGTTCCTACAACCACACCTATAATCATGGCGAACATAAAACCTCTTAAGGATTCCCCACCAAAAATAAATATGGTAAGTAGCACTACTAAGGTTGTTAAGGAAGTATTCAATGTTCTACTCAAGGTACTATTGATAGCGGAATTAATATTTTCTCCACTCTTCCAGCCGCGTTCCGCAATGATTTCACGAATACGGTCAAATACAACCACAGTATCGTTTAAGGAATACCCAATCACCGTTAAAATAGCTGCTATAAACGCTTGGTCTATTTCCATGTTAAAAGGCATTATTTTACCTAAAATAGAGAACACGCCCAATACAATTAAAACATCATGAAAAACAGCCACAACCGCTCCTAAGGAGAACTGCCACCTGCGGAAACGTAATAAAATATACAAGAAGACAACAGCCAATGATCCTAGAATCGCCAAGAATGCATTATTCTTTATATCATCTGCAATGGTAGGCCCAACCTTAACAGACTGCATAATACCTAAAGCTTTGTCTGCACTACCCACCATAAAGTCTTGCTTAGTAATACCATCTGGTAAGTACTTTTGCAAGGAAGTATACAGTTTATCCTGTATCTCGTTATCAACCTCTATTCCTTCCAACTCTATCTTATAGGGAGTTGTAATTTTAATTTGATTAGACTCACCAAATGTTTTCACTTGAGTACCGCTTCCAAAGACATCGTTAAGCTCAGAGGCAATCTCGGATGAATTCACCTGCTGCTCAAAACGAACCGTATAGGAACGTCCTCCAATAAAATCGACACCCTGTTGCAAGCCTGGACCAGCTAATAAGGAGAACAAACCTACAGCGACTAAAATTCCAGAAATCACATACGCAATCTTTCTTTTGATCAAGAAATCTATGTGCATGTTCTTAAATAACCCTTTTGTAATTGCCGTAGAGAAATCTAATGTTCTTCCCTTGCCACCAATGTACCAGTCTACCAATAATCTGGTAATGAATATGGCAGTAAACAAAGAAGTTAAAATACCGATTAATAAGGTGGTAGCAAATCCTTTGATCGGACCTGAACCAAATACAAAGAGTATAATTGCCGTAAGTCCCGTAGTGATGTTGGCATCCAAAATAGAAGAGAGTGCATTGCTAAAACCATCAGAAACCGCTAAGCTCTTACCTTTGCCTTTCGCAAGTTCTTCTTTTATACGCTCAAAGATAAGTACGTTCGCATCCACGGACATACCAATAGTTAATACGATACCTGCGATACCAGGTAAGGTCAACACCGCGTTTAAGCTTGTTAACACACCAAAAATCAACAGAATGTTCAGTAACAATGCGATATCTGCAAAAATACCCGCTTTACCGTAGTAGAAAATCATCCATAACAATACAATTGCCATAGCTATCAAGAACGACATAAAGCCACTATCAATAGCTTCTTGACCTAAGGACGGACCTACAATTTCCGACTGTATAATTTCAGCAGAGGCAGGTAATTTACCAGCTCTTAATACGTTCGAAATATCTTTTGTTTCGTTTACAGTAAAGTCTCCAGAAATTTCGGTTCTACCACCAGAGATACCACCTACAACAGAACAACCTGGCGCTGTATACACCTTATTATCCAATACTACTGCAATTCCCGTTTGGTTTACATTGGCATCACTAGTCAGTTTTTGCCAAAGTTTGGATCCTTTGGAATTCATTCCCATAGTAACTACAGGCTTACTGAACTGATCAAACTCACCACGCGCATCACTTACCACATCACCACTGATTCTTGGTGCACCTTCACGATTAGATTTTAAAGCGTAAAGATTGATGATTTCGGTATCCTCGGTTGCAGGACGTTCCCAAACAAATTTTGTAAACTGAATATCTGCAGGCAAGAGTCTTCTTATCTCCGGCAATCTTAAATAACCACCAATCGTAGCGGTATCTTTAATCGCCGCTTGGAACATGGCATTACTTCCTGGGTTTGCAGGAATCAACAATTCGTAAAGTGGATTTACCTGAGTTGCTAAATCTAAAGAATCAGCTGCTACATCTGACAATAAAGAATCCAATTCGGTCTCTTCCCTTATTTGTTCCGGCTTATCGACGCTTACAATTCCCTTTAATTTTTCATTTGCTTGAATTAAAAAAGTACTAAAGCTCGTGTTGCTTTGAGAATAGGTTTCCCAAAACTCTAATTGAGCCGTACTGGACAACAAATCTTGCGCACGTGCAATATCTCGTGCTCCTGGTAGTTCTACTAAAATACGGCCAGAATTTCCTTCTCTTTGGATATTAGGCTGAGTTACACCAAAACCATCAATACGTTCTCGTAATACTTCAAAAGCAGAAATAATAGACTCGTCTATTTTTGTTCTTATAATCGGCTTTACCTGGTCATCAGACATTTGGAAATTAACCTCATCGCTTAGTCCCTTGTTCGAGAATATTTCTGGTGAAGCTAATTTAGTCTCTCCTTTTATATTATCAAAAGCATCAAAAAACAAATCCAAATAGGTATCATCACTCTCTTTGGATGCAAGGTCCGCATCGGCCAAGGCCTTATTAAAAACTGGGTTCTTGGTATTATTTGCCAAGCCTTTTAAGATATCTTTTACCGAAATTTGTAGGGTAACATTGATACCTCCTTTAAGATCGAGTCCCTTGTTCAGTTCCTTTTTCTTGGCTTCACCATAGTTGGTATACCCAAGAATGGTATTCTCACTAATAGAGTCCAAGTAACTGGCTTCCATAGCTTCTCTCTTGGAAACATAATCGTCTTCCGAGTCCGGAATACGGCTTGTGGCAAATACTTCCGCCTCCCCTTCTACTTTACTTGTGATAAAAGTATAGGATAGCTGGTAGATACTTACTAACCCGAATAATAAAGCGAAAAGCTTTATAAGTCCTTTATTTTGCATTGGTTATGTGAATTTTGTGAATGCTTTTTACAACAGCGTGCAAATATATGATTTACGCTAGGAATTGACAATATATTTGGAAGTAATTGTAAAAAGGAAGCCATCCTCGTTGATTATCATCAACTTAAGGATGGCTTCTACTCTTGGTTTATATTAAAACTTACAGAGATAAAAGACCGTTTGTCTTGGTAACTCCTGCTGCACTTTCCTGCATTTTATCCTTTTCCGCATCACTCAAAGGAATATCAACGATTTGCTCAATACCGTTTCTACCTAAGATTACCGGCACTCCAATACAGATATCGTTTAACCCGTACTCCCCTTCTAAAAAAGTAGAACACGGAAACATTTTCTTTTGGTCGCAAGCAATTGCCTGCACCAATGCAGAAACTGCCGCCCCAGGAGCATACCAAGCACTGGTTCCTAATAATTTTGTTAAGGTAGCCCCACCTACTTTAGTATCAGCGGCTACTTGTTCCAATCTATCTTCGGATAAAAACTCAGATACCCTGATGCTGTTACGTGTAGCATGCGAAGTCAAAGGAACCATCCCAGTATCACTATGACCGCCGATTACCATACCATCTACATCGGAAATTGGAGCTTCCATGGCCTCTGCTAATCTGTATTTAAAACGAGCACTATCTAACGCACCTCCCATACCAATAATCCTATGCTTGGGAAGATCCGTTGTTTTATGAACTAAATAGGTCATGGTATCCATAGGATTACTCACTACGATAAGAATCACATTTGGCGAATGTGCTATTAAATTACTGGAAACCGTTTTTACGATACCTGCATTAATACCTATCAGCTCCTCTCTCGTCATCCCAGGCTTTCTTGGGATTCCAGAAGTAATTACCGCAATATCACTATTGGCTGTTTTAGCATAGTCATTTGTGCTTCCTGAAATCTTAGTATCAAAACCGTTTAAAGAGGCCGTCTGCATCAAATCCATTGCCTTACCCTCTGCGTACCCTTCTTTTATGTCTAAAAGGACAACCTCTGATGCAAAATCCTTGATTGCGATATACTCCGCACAACTTGCACCTACTGCTCCTGCTCCTACTACTGTAACTTTCATCTATTGATTAATTTATATGGTTATCATCGTAAGACCACAACTATCATTATCTATGGTTATAGCCTCGACTTCAAAAATAAGTATTTATTGATAAAAAACAGGATGGACTACTTTAATAATGCACGATAAACCCGTATAAAAAATATCGATGAACGGACAGGTACGTTAAAAAAAAGGGTGGTTCAACGAAGATATCGGAAAATTGTTACCATACAACGAATTTTAATAATAAGGCAATCTACATGCCCGTTATCATTTCTGGATACCCAAATCCGAAAACCTACTTTAATGATGAAAAAATTACTTTCGTTACTGGCGATACTTGCCATTATCTTTTCTAGTAATTGCTCTAGAATTGAACAGAACAACGACCCCATTATTGGGATATGGATTGAAGCTGCATCCGTTCAGGAAGGTAGTACAGCCAAAAATACCACACGTAAAGAATGGATTTTTAACGACGTATACCTGGGAAGGTACCACGAGTTTAATGCAGGAAAAATAATTGAGCAAACCGACTTTAGATGGTCTCAAGAAGATGGCATCTATACCGTAGAGTATGGAGGTGTAAAAAACAAACCTATCGATATCGTAATCATATCAAAAGGTGCCTTGCTTCAACAAAACGATGGGAATATTTTTGCTATAAAGGAGTAAAACAATTTTAACAGAGCCATGGGAAAGGGCCTATCTGGAGTAATCTGGGTAGGCTTTTTTATGTTCTGGGAGTACTGGTGCACCAGACTCATACGTTTTGTAACGAATCAAAGCATTTAGACTAGGTACTCAACTATCCATGTTCATGATTATCGACACTGCTGTATCAAACATAACTTTAATTCTAGCTTTAGTATATAGCTTTTATGCTTTGTTATTTTCATAGACACTTAAGGAAACAGCAGTCATATCTAATGCTTCGTAAGATCACAATAGTTTATCGATAAACGCCTCATTAAGCGTTTCTTTTAAAAGGCTAATTTCGTTTTTGCCAATAGGTCTAATCTTCGTTAATCTCTATTTCAAAATATCGACCAATTTACGACTATCTAAACCCAAAATTCACCCCCACAGTGGCGGTGTTAAACTCACCTAATGTATAGTCAGCATGTAATCGAAAGAACCCTAGCTTTAATTTAGCTCCGATACTACCAGTTACACCGCTTACATTCTCGGTAATAGAGAAAGGGTCTACATACGTTTCGGATGCGAACGGTCCGCTGGTTACCCTATACTCTCCAAGAACATCGGTTTGGGATTTCCCTGTTATATAACCTAAGCCTCCATAAAAGTTGATAATGGGTAATTTTGTTGAAACTACAGCACTAAAAGACCATGTACTCATTTCAGCCTCAATACGTTGGTTTGCTCCATCTACCAAATTGATATTCGAAAGATCAAAATCACCATCGAGCTTTGTATATCCTATAACTCCGGATATGGCAATAGGCAATATCTTATCCGCAGGTAACCATTTGGTAAAATCGTGCTGTAAACCGAAACCAATAAGACCAACTGAGGCACCGTCATAATCTATCTTAGGTAAAAAACGTGCTTTAATTTCCGTTCCCTTTAAGATTCCCACACTAGCTTGAAGGTAGCCTAAGGGAACAAAATCTAGGCCTTCTGCAGAAAGTCCTGACGGGAGTTCAAATTCTTCACGGACAGTAACTCCATCTACCCCTCCTTCAACGAAAACACGGATATCCTCTATATCTCCCAATGCAGAAGAAACCGGCCTAGCAATGCCTGGATTTTGAACAAAATCTAAATTTTCATAGTCATTAGGATCCAAGATAAAGGTCTTTTTATCCTCTTTATTCTTATGACTTGTAATGGTACCTACTAGGGATATTTCAAATCCTCCCAAAGGTTTGGCTTCCGCAGTATTGTACCATCCCGTAGAAAAACCATAAACCGTACTTTCTGAAAAAGGAGCCAAATAATCCGTGGTGAAGCGTTCTGCATCCTCCACTCCAGCAGCAAAAATATTATTGATACTCGTTTGAGCTGTCAACAAAGAACAACTGCAAATTATTAAACCTGTAAAAATACGTTTCATCTTATAAAATTTTAATCCTTGGTTCTACTGGAACGCATACGATTGTTTTTGCGCATATGGCTTAAAACATACACCGAACACTCCAATAACTACTAAACTTTAATCAGATAAAACTAAAAAACCTGCACGATACGTGCAGGTTTTTGTTGTGTAAGTAAGCATTTCTATGTGTCAATGTTCGCATAGACGGCATTCTTCTCTATAAATTCTCTACGAGGTGGCACCTCATCTCCCATTAGCATAGAAAAAACACGATCTGTTTCCGTTGCATTTTCTATGGTTATTTGGCGCAAAGTCCTAAAGTCAGGATTCATGGTCGTGTCCCATAATTGTTCTGCGTTCATCTCTCCAAGACCTTTATATCTTTGGATTCCAACTCCTCCACTATAACTATCCGCAATCTCGTCGCGTTCCTTATCACTCCAAGCATATTGCTTCTTCTGCCCTTTCTTTACTAAATATAAAGGAGGGGTGGCAATATACACGTGACCACCTTCTACCAACTCTCGCATATAGCGGAAGAAAAAGGTAAGGATTAAGGTTTCAATATGGCTACCATCTACGTCAGCATCACACATGATTACTACTTTATGGTAGCGCAGTTTCTCTAGATTCAAAGCCTTACTATCTTCTTCTGTTCCGATAGTTACGCCGAGGGCCGTATAAATATTCTTAATTTCTTCGTTTTCAAAAACACGGTGAGGCATTGCCTTTTCCACATTTAAAATCTTACCCCGAAGTGGCAAAATTGCCTGAAACTTCCTATCTCTACCTTGTTTAGCGGTACCACCTGCCGAATCTCCCTCAACAAGGAATACTTCGCACAAGGCTGGATCCTGCTCGGAACAATCCGATAATTTCCCTGGCAAGCCTCCGATACTCATGACCGTTTTACGCTGTACCATTTCACGCGCTTTTGTAGCAGCATGTCTTGCAGTCGCAGCTAATACAACTTTCTGAACAATAATCTTAGCATCGTCCGGGTGTTCTTCTAAGTAATTTGTAAGCATCTCAGACACTGCCTGACTCACGGCAGAAGAAACTTCTCTATTACCTAATTTTGTTTTGGTCTGGCCTTCAAACTGAGGCTCTTGAACTTTAACAGAAACAATGGCTGTAAGTCCTTCACGGAAATCATCTCCTTGTATTTCGAACTTTAGCTTATCCAACATACCAGAAGCATCCGCATACTTCTTTAACGTAGATGTCAATCCTCTTCTAAAGCCAGACAAGTGTGTACCGCCCTCATGTGTGTTAATATTGTTCACGTAAGAATGTAAGTTCTCTGTGTAACTGGTATTATAAATCATGGCAACTTCAACAGGAATATCGTTTTTCTCTCCCTCCATTGAAATCACATTCTGAATGAGCGATTCCCTATTACTGTCCAAAAACTTAACAAATTCTTTTAAACCTTCATCAGAATAGAAAACATCGGATACAAATTCTCCTTCTTCGTCTTTTTGACGCCTATCTGTGATAGAAATCGTAACCCCTTTGTTCAAAAATGAAAGCTCACGCATTCTACTTGACAAAGTTTCATAACTATATTCTATGGTTTGGGTAAAAATGGTGGTGTCCGGCAAAAAAGTTACTTCCGTACCTCTATCTTCCGGGGCACACTCCCCAATTGACTTTACAGGATACATTGCTTTACCGCGCTCATATTCCTGCTCCCAAATTTTACCATCCTTAAAAACAGTAGCCCTTAAATGGGCAGACAAGGCGTTTACACAAGAAACACCAACACCGTGTAGTCCGCCGGACACCTTATAAGAATCCTTATCGAACTTACCACCGGCTCCAATTTTAGTCATTACGACCTGCAGTGCGGATACCCCTTCTTTTTTATGCATTCCTACAGGAATCCCTCTACCATTATCCCTCGTAGTTACCGAATTATCTTCGTTTATGATAACACTTATAGTATCACAATGCCCCCCCATGGCCTCATCAATGGAGTTATCAACCACTTCATATACCAAATGGTGCAATCCCCTAGTGCCCACATCGCCGATATACATAGAAGGCCGCATGCGAACATGCTCCATTCCCTCCAAGGCCTGAATACTATCCGCTGAATAATCCTTAGCGGGCCCTTCAGGCTTTTTCTTCAATGCCTTTTCCTTATTTTCTTCGTCTTCGTTTTTTGCTGCTTCACTCATAAATTTAAGGTTGTTTTTACTTCAAATTTTGCAATCTTACAAATATACGCAATACCCCATGAAATATGATGTTCGTAGCCTTTAGCCATGAGCAAGTTATCAACAAAAATTGTGGAAAAACCAATAGTATTTTTAGCTTCCAAAATACCTACGAAAAACAACTGCTATTTCCAGTGAAAAAGATAGAAATCGACTACTAATAAGAACAAATACTCTTACAGTAAAATTAAAAGCCTGCATGATTTCAAAGGTGATCTACTCCAACATAGCCTGAGATAAAATATCCCGCATTACAGGATAGTCTTCGTCCTGGTCAGCATACTTTTTTCGTTCTTCCTTGAGCTGTAACTTCATGTCGGCAATAATAGTTTCGTACTTGCCTTGATTTATTGCGTTATTCAACTCTTTTGGATCTTCCTCAAGGTCATAAAACTCCCAACTAGGCAGTGTTGTTTCTTTGGATGTGCCTTTTTTACCCAAATCTTGACCGTAAAAGAACGCCAATTTGTAACGTTCGTTTCGGACACCAAAATGCGCTGGCCTATCTGGACTATGCAACCAATACCTATAATACATCTGCTTACGCCAATCCTTGGCGGTATTCCCGTTTAGGTTTGCCCTAAAACTTTCCCCTTGAATATAAGCTGGTTTAGCAATACCAGCATAATCCGCTAATAAAGCAGAAAAATCAATATTCAGAATAATATCATCGATACGCTGTCCTCCTTTTATCTCCTTTGGATATCGAATAACAAAAGGCATGCGGAGGGACTCCTCGTAAATCAAGCGTTTGTCAAAAAAACCATGTTCGCCCAAAAAGTAGCCTTGATCTGCAGTATAAATGACAATTGTATTCTCAGCAATTCCTTCATCCTGTAAATAATCGAGGAGCTTCCCGATATTATCATCGATTGCAGCGCCACATCTCATAAAATCCTTCACGAGTTTCTGATAGATTTTTTTACGCTTTTGAATACTATCCAAACCATCTAATGGATAGGGAAGTCCAGGATACGTGGTCCAAAAATTATCGGTGTCGGTAGCTTTTTGCCAACGCTCTGCCAAATTCTCCAACACTTGTCCTTTAAAAGTTCTCCCCGTAGTTTCCTTTCCAAAATCCATAAGAGATTCAGGCTCCGGAATAGTATCATTTTCATAAAGCGAAGCAAACCGTGGTGGGTAATCAAAAGGTTCATGTGTAGCCTTAAAGTTACAGAACATCATAAAGGGTTTGGTACTATCTCGCTTTTTAAGGTGATTGATTGTCAGTTCCGTAATCACATCCGTAGAGAAACCTTCATACTGCTTTCCAGATGAACCATCACGGCCATCTTTCCAGTTTTCTTTCGTTTTTAATATAGGATTCCAGTATTCTCCTTGTCCTGGTAGCACGTTAAAATAATCAAACCCTTCTGGCTGTTCTACCAGATGCCACTTCCCTATTACAGCAGTCTGGTAGCCATTCTCTTTAAAGGTCTTGGCTATATTGGGATGTCCGGCAGGAATTGGCTCGTTCAAGGTATACACCTGATTCACGTGACTATATTGCCCTGTAAGAATAGCACCTCTACTGGGCGTGCAAATACTATTGGTGCAAAAAGCATTTTCCAGAACAGCACCATCGTTAGCCAACCGTTGAATGTTTTGGTTCTGAACGTGGTCTTCTAAAATACCTCCATAAAGACCCCAAGCCTGTGAGGTATGATCATCAGATAAGATGAAAAGAATATTTGGTTTTTCGGCCTCGGCAGCAGACTGACCCGCACAGGAAAAGAATAATAAACTACACCAAACAAACAAAAAAGATTTTATACTAGTTGCTACCGCTCCTCTCATTTTTCTTAGATTTTAGAATAGCCCTAAATATATTCAATTAATACAGCATTTTAAACCCTAAAGGAAGTAACATTCCAATTTCATTTAAAACTAGAAAAGGGGCACCAAATTCATGGCGCCCCTTTAAAGACTAATTAAAAAAAACAAAACTGAGTTATTCCTTAAGCATAGCAAACAGATTCATAATGACCCTTACTTTTTATAAGCATCGTCATGTACGTTGGCTACTGCCCTACCAGAAGGGTCGTTCATGTTTTTAAACGCCTCGTCCCATTCCAAGGCAATCTTTGTACTACAAGCCACAGATGGTTCTTGGGGTACGCAAAGAGCTGCAGCATCTGAAGGGAAATGCATTTCAAATATAGACCTATAGTAAAACTCTTCCTTACTGGTAGGTGTTTGCAATGGAAATCTGAATTTAGCGTTTGCCAATTGCTCATCCGTTACTTCAGTATTTACCACTTCTTTGAGTGTATCTATCCAACTATACCCAACACCATCAGAAAATTGTTCTTTTTGCCTCCACGCAACGCTATGTGGCAACATGTCTTCAAAGGCTTTTCTTACGACCCATTTTTCCATACGTTCGCCATTGATCATTTTATCCTGTGGATTGATGCGCATGGCAACATCCATAAACTCCTTATCCAAAAACGGCACACGACCTTCTATTCCCCAAGCCGCTAATGACTTGTTCGCCCTAAGGCAATCGTACATATGCAACTTATCTAGTTTGCGAACCGTTTCTTCGTGGAAGTCTTTTGGACTTGGTGCCTTATGAAAATATAGATAACCACCAAATAACTCATCTGCGCCCTCACCAGAAAGCACCATTTTTATCCCCATCGATTTAATGACCCTAGCCATTAAGTACATCGGTGTAGAAGCTCTAATAGTTGTAATATCATAGGTCTCTAGGTTATAAATCACATCCTTTATAGCATCCAAGCCTTCTTGAATCGTGAATTTTATCTCGTGATGCACCGTACCAATATGGTCGGCTACGGTACGAGCAGCAGCCAAATCCGGAGAGCCTTCAAGTCCCACCGAAAAAGAATGCAATTGTGGCCACCAAGCATCGGTCGTGTCGTCTGATTCTATCCGTTTTTGCGCGTATTTCTTTGCAACAGCAGAGATTACGGAAGAATCCAATCCACCAGAAAGCAATACTCCATAGGGCACATCGGACATCAATTGCCTATGTACGGCAGCTTCTAGCGCTTCTTTAATTTCTTGGATACTGGTCTCGTTTTCCTTAACGGCGTCATACTCCATCCAATCTCTAGAATACCATCTTTTAAGCGCTCCGTCCGAACTATGCAAGTAATGCCCCGGAGGAAAAAGTTCAATTCTGGTACAAGTACCTTCCAATGCCTTTAATTCTGAAGCCACATAAAAGGTTCCATTTTGGTCCCATCCCATATACAAGGGAATAATTCCCATGTGATCCCGTGCTATAAAATATTCATCCTTCTCTGCATCATAGATGGTGAAACCAAAAATACCGTTCATATCATCCAAGAAATCAACTCCCTTTTCCTGGTACAGGGCTAAGATGACTTCACAATCAGATTCTGTCTGAAAATCGTACTTCCCTACAAACTGCTTTCTTAATTCCCTATGATTATAAATTTCTCCGTTGGCGGCTAGCACTAATTTACCATCGGTACTAAGTAGCGGTTGTTTTCCAGAGGCAGGGTCTACGATAGCCAATCTTTCATGAGCTAAAACTGCTTTATCATTACTATATATACCACTCCAATCTGGACCTCTATGACGGATTTTTTTTGACATCTCCAACAACTTAGGTCGTAGTACCTCGGTACTTTCCTTAACCTCAAATGCACACACTATTCCACACATAATCTTTACTATTATATCAATTTGAACACAAATATCATTTTATTGTTTCAATTATCAAACTAAAACTAATTATATGATTTCATTATAACACATTAATTCAATTTTTAAATATAATTTACAACTTGAATACTAAAATTTTGGACATATTAAATCTATATGTAAGTATTGAAAAAAATTAACGACATTTTAAGCAAATTTAATTTACGAACTACTTAGCTTTGGACCAGTTTAAAAATAAACTTTAATGATGAAAAAATTAGTTACCCTTGCTCTATTTGTATTTGCCTTGGTTTTTACAACAAACTCCAACGCCCAAAAATTCCCAGGAATGGATAAAAGTCCATCCGACATGGCTTCCTACCCAAGCGATTATAAAATCTCTGAGAAAGTAGTACGCATCTCTTACGGAAGACCACAACTAAACGGTCGTTCTTTATCGGAGCTTGCACCAGCAGGCGAAGTTTGGAGAACAGGCGCCAACGAAGCTCCAGAAATTACATTCTACAAAGATGTTACTTTTGGAGGAAAAGAAGTTAAAGCTGGTACGTATGCATTACTTACCATACCTGGCGAAAAGGAATGGACGGTAATACTGCACAACCAATTAAACCAATGGGGCTCTTATTTTTACAAGGAAGCCTCGGACGTGGTTCGTGTGATGGGAAGCACTAGTTCAGGTGATTCCCTTGAAGAATTTTCTATAGCCTTTAAGGATGTAGATGGTGGCGCCCACATGGTTATGGGCTGGGATACTGTTAGGGTAGCCGTGCCGATAATGTGGTAAATTAAAATAATATTGAATAAAAAAACCTAAGCATAGCTTAGGTTTTTTTATTCAATATTATTTAGGGTTTTTACTGTGGCGGTAACTTCCTAATCCCTTTAATGGTAAAACTACCTTGGCTGGAAGATGCTTGGCCTTGGATTGTATCGGCTGCGGCATTCAAAACTACAAGTACACGCTCCGTACCCTCTATGTTTACAATAAATTTTAAAGTATTGCCTTTTAGTTGCACATCTTGCCCGTTTAGAACTCCGTTACCTAAATGCACCTCAACAATGGGCGCTCCGTTCTCCATACGAACAAACAAGACTCCTTTTCTATATGCATCCTCCGTTCCTTCTACTTCATAATCCCAAACACCAACAACTCCTTTATCAACAACCGTAAGTATGGACTCCGTTATTGACACAAAATTACTTGGTGTAGCAAATACTCCGTAACTTGATGTTAAAGTAAAAACTAAGAGTCCGGCTAAAAACTGAAATCGTCTCATCATTTTAAATGTGTATTAGATATGACCTTACAACGTAAAATTCTTAAAATTATTCCGTTAGCGTTAGTAATTTCATAGGAACTGATGGATTTTGATAAAGCATCACCTTTTTTATTTAAAAGTACCCTCTACTGCAGCAAAATCAAGATTTTGAAGAACGGGTATTCTTTTTCTCTTTAATACGAACATAAATAAGCTTCTTCCTGCCTTTTGAATCTTCTCTTCGTTCTATTTCAAAATGTGGTATGCTATTAATAAGCGGTGTTAGTTTTTGAAAACCATAGTTTCTAGCGTCAAAATTAGGTTGTTTTTTCTGCAATAAACTCCCAACATCACCCAAAAATGCCCATCCGTCATCATCTGCAACATCATCGATGGTATTAGACATAAAGCGTAATGCTTTAGGTGTAATTTTATCTACCTTATTATCTGTCTTTGGTTTGGATTTATCAGGATTAGTTGCTTCCTCTTCCCCTTGGGCCTTTAATATCTCTATATAAATAAATTTATCACAAGCCACAATGAATGGGTTTGGGGTCTTCCGCTCTCCTATACCGTATACCTGCATTCCCGCCTCACGAAGCCTAGTTGCTAAACGAGTAAAATCACTATCACTACTTACAATACAAAAACCGTCTACCTTACCAGAATACAAGACATCCATAGCATCGATAATCATAGCAGAATCGGTAGCATTCTTCCCTTGTGTATAACCGTATTGCTGAATGGGTGTAATTGCATTTTCAAGTAGCACATTCTTCCATTTACCTAAACGAGGATTAGTCCAATCTCCATAAATACGTTTAATGGTTGGATTACCGTATTTAGCAATCTCTTCCATCATTTCTTTTACATATGCAGAAGGTATATTATCTCCATCTATCAATACAGCTAAATTCTTATCCATCGTATTACTTTTTGTAAAGGTAGGATGTTTTAAGCCTTTATAGGAAATTACCCACTCTAGTTTTCCAATAATCGATTCGTATACAAGTATTTAGTAACTTTAACATATAAAAACAGTAACACAAAAATCTACTATGTTATTTTCTTGGATTAGAACAACCCCATTACTATTGCTTCTACTAATTATTAGTGTAAACATACATGCTCAGAATAAAAAAGAGTACTACCAGCTTAAAACTTACACGGTACAAAACGAAATGCAAGAGCAGCTGGTAGACACCTATCTTGAAAAAGCATTTTTGCCTGCCATAAAAAGGTATGGAATCAATAGTGTTGGTGTCTTTAAACTACACAATGATACCTTTGTTAAGGCAGATAAAATATACGTTTTCATCCCCTTTACATCTTTGCTTCAGTTTGAAGCACTGGAAGACTTTTTACTAAAGGATAAAGCGCATCTAGCCGATGGCGAAACGTATTTACAAGCAGCCTACGACAAAGCACCGTATGAACGCATCAACTCTGTACTTATGCGGGCGTTTACTGATATGCCTAAAATGATACCCGTAAAAATGGAAGAGCCACGAGCAAAAAGAGTGTATGAACTTAGAAGTTATGAATCGCCCACGGAGGTAACTTATAAAAACAAAGTACACATGTTTAATCAAGGCGGCGAAGTGGCACTTTTTAATAGCCTAGGTTTTAATGCAGTTTTCTATGCCGAAGTAATTTCTGGCGATGCCATGCCCAATCTCATGTATATGACTACATTTTCAAGTATGGCCAAACGGGACGAATTATGGAAAGGGTTCTTTTCTTCTGATAAATGGACAGCCTTAAAAGAAGATGACTATTACAAGAACAATATGAAGAAAGCGGACATTATGCTGCTCTATCCTACTGAATATTCTGATTATTAAAAAAATAGAGTGAATTTTAGGTAATTGTTTTTTAGTTCAAAAAAAGTAATAGAACAAGTATAAATTAGCGCTAATTTACTGCGGATTTTTCGCCTTTACCGAAGCAATAAGGAGGAATACCAAAAATACAAGTCCCAAATAACCAACCAGATGATACGAGCCAAAAGTAGACAGACTTAGGCTAAATATACTCGGCGCCAAGGCACTGGCCAAAATCAAAAAACTCATTACTTTTCCGGTAATACTCCCTAAGTATGTCCTTCCATAAAAACGCGGCCATGCCACGGCATTTAGTACAGCAAAAAATCCGCCCATAATACCAAAACCAGCAATTAAAAACGGAACGCCTACGGAAGTAGAAAGTAACAAAAACCCTAAAGAAGAAAGTACACCACCAAAAAGTAAGAGGTATAGATAAAGCTGCAGTGCAATATAATCACTTAGAAAATTAAAAATGGTAGATATAGTCACGGCCACAATAGAGGCTGGTAAAAATATACTGATGGCGTCGGCTTTCGCAAACCCTTCGTTTTCAAAAACAGAAACGATATGAAAGGTAAGTCCTGTAATAAAAAAACTATTGAAGGCCAATGCTAGTCCATACATCCAAAAAGCACGTGTGGTCTTGGCTTCCTTTAAAGTATACTGCTTTTTAACAGCTTTTGGCTGTGAACCTTCCGTTTCAATAATTTTATCACCATCTGGAACAAGTCCGTAAACCTCTGGCGCGTCTTTATACAAGAGAAATGCCAGTATACTGAACAGAAATACGGCAGCACCCAAATAACGCCACGCATCTTCCCATCCATTAGAATCAATCAATACGCTCACCCACAAAGGTGAGGAAGAAAAACCCAAGGAAACGGCCACGCTGCTAACAGCATTTACTTTTCCACGGTTCTTATCGAACCAAATCATTATTACGTTACGTGATGCCATGGTCAAAATTCCTTGGCCGGAAAAACGCAGCATAAAAAACAAAACAGTCATTAAAATAAACGGGATGACCCAGGTATCTTGTTCTAGCATTTCCTTTACCAGACTACTAATGGAGGCTGACCAAGAACAAAGGAACAAGGTCAATGCCAGACCCAAGGCTGCCAAAGAGGCAACTTTCCTAGCCCCAAAAAGATCGAACCAAACCCCTGCACGCCCAATCAAAAGAGAACTTGCAATAGTTCCAATCATATATGCATTACTAAACTGATTTCTAGAAAGACCCAAGGCATCCTTTACCGGATCCGTAAAAACAGAAACCCCTATGGTTTGCCCTGGTATACTAAAGAAAACACCCACAGTGGCAATGGCCAAAATAACATAGCCATAAAAAAATGGGCTTTTAGCAGGATTAATACTCAGGAGATTTCGTTTGGTAGACATGCTTTAATTTCCCTGCAAAAGTAAATCTTTGATTGAGATTAGCGTTTGTTATACTGGCTTAGTCTGTGATAATAGTATTTCAAAATAGCCATACCCTAGTCCATAATCCGAAATTCCACCCGCCTGTTACTTTGGCGACCGGTACTTGTGGCGTTTTGCATCACCGGTTTTTCACTACCAAATCCGTGATAGGATATCCGTGTACTATCAATTCCCTTCTCTATCAAGTAATCAGCTACGGCTTTGGCTCTATTTTCCGATAGCTGTTTGTTGTATACGCTATTACCTATAACATCCGTATGTCCAGATATTTGAATCTTTAGATTTTTGCGAAGAGACAAATAGACTTCTATTTCATCCAACTCTGTTTTCGACTTGGGTAACAACTGGAAGGTATCAAAGAGAAACAGCAAATTTTTGAATGTATGGATGCTATCCAGCTGAAAAGATTTTCCATCGGTAAGATCACCTATTCCATAATGAATCTTTGGATTTAGCGGCACTACGGATACCATATCAACATAGTAATACGAGCCCTTTGTGACATTCCGCTTGGTTCTAAATTTTTGGGTGCTTGCATTATTTTTAAAATTACCAATAATGATATAGTTCTCCGTGCCTTTTGCCACAAATTCCTTTTCTACCTTCACCCAATCTTTTTTATCAGAATAGAAATCAGAATATTTTATCTCGAAATAATTGGTGACGTCCCCAGAGATTTTGGAAAGGTGCATTCTTGATAAGGTTTTTCGCGTAGCTACCATGACAGGGTTTTCCGTGAACTGTATCCCAAATTCTTTAATAGCAAAATCCGAGCGCTCCGCTAAGCTTACATAAAAAGAAACCGTATACGTCTCCTCCTTTATCAGTTTTTGACTTAGGGGAGCCTGTATATACTCCCTATAATCTTCTGGTGCGTAAAAGTAAAGCCCTACATACCCGACCCCAAAATTGGCAGGTTGCTCACCGTTAAAATTTTTTGGAGTTCCCATTGCTAGGCTACAGCCATTAAAATAATCTGTAGACCCTTTGGTGGGTGTTACCCAATCTAACACGTCATCGTGTAGATTTCCTAATTTTTGGGGGCAGTTGACGAAACGTTCAAAACTGGGGTTTTTTACTAGATTTTGGGCATCAGCATAATGAATGCATACCATAAAGAGCATAGAAAAAAGAACAAAGAGAGGGTCGCGACAGCTCATGGATGTTTGTTGTACACCCCTAAAATAAGAAAATCCCTACTCCTTTGCAGGAGTAGGGATTTAGTATGTTCATTTTAAAACCTTTTAAAAATCGAACTTATAGGTAGCACCACCCAAAACCTGAAGCCCTTGAACTTGAAAATTTGCCCAGCGCTGGTAGTTGTTGTTAGCTATATTAGATGCCTTTACGAATAGAGACAACTGGTCGTTTACACGATATCCTACATGTGCGTTAGCATCAAAAAATCCGTCTAAAGTTATACGTGTCACAGGAAATTCAGAGGGTGGTACATTGGCAACCGCTACACTGGAAAAATCTTCACGCTCGCCTACATAAAATAAATTAACACCTGCAAACCATTGCTCCCCAATCTGGTAATCCATGAACAAGGAAGCTTCTAAATTCGGTAAGTTCCAAGCAGGATTATCGGTTTCGGTGGTATACTCATTTATCTGAGCATTGACACCTAAAATAAAATTTCGGTTCACATCCACATTCAATTCGCCAAAAATACCAATGGTCTTTATATCGTCATAGAATACATCAAAAGAATTACCAAAATAATAACCTCTATCATCATTCCTAAACAGATTCTGTGGATTTAATCGAAACAAGGGTCTATTGTTTTCCGCACTATAAGACCCCTTTAGATTATAACTTAAATTGGGTAATAACTGGCCTTTTACACCAACGTAGGCGTTGTATTGACTGTCTGTCGGTGCTATATCTAAGGTGGGAGAAACAAAAGGATTGTCTTCCACAAATCCATGAAAAGAATTTTGACGTAGCTCCCCTACCACTCCACCATAGGCGATGACGGTTTCTTCTAATAAGCGGTAGGAAGCGGTTATTGCTGGATAGATATAAAAATTGCCTTCACTATTTTCCAAATCCATACCATACACTAAATTCACACCTAGGTTAAGAGACAAATCATCCCTAAGCATCTGCAAACTAGGTCGTATCCCCGCTTGTAGCTGACCATAGTTTATACCTCCTTCGTTTACGGTGTTACTTAAATTGGTGTTTTCAAAACTCCCACCCACATAATCGGCATTTAAATCAACAGTAAATAGCTCCTCGTTTAAGGGAAACTCAAACGCTGCATTAACTATCGCTCGGTTCTCGCCGGACTCGACAGAATCCCAGAACCTGCGAAATTTTGCATCTACACCTTTAAAGAAAGAATCCTCTAAATTAAAATGTCCCGAAACTTCTCCCATAAAATAATTCTGGCCTTCGTCTATAGCGGCTATGGTGGTATCATCAAAAATGCCTTCCGGTAAACCGTACCAGTTGTAATACCGATGTTGCACTCCTAAATCCGCACCCCAATTGTAATCCCGATCACGTTTTTTAAACGCTGCATCAACACTAGAATTGCTAAACCTGTCGTTTAATTGCACCCCTTTAATACCACCTTGGGTGGAGTGGTGGTTCAGTCCAATAACCAAGTCTTCATCCCTGCTTAAGGTCCTATTCGTATAAAAATCGGCATTTACATTGCCAAAATTACCAACTCCTAAAGACGCATAGGAGTTAAAAAGTACCGGCGGCGGCGTTCGTTCTACCCGAGATGCCGTTCCTTTTGATGGTGTAAATGTAGATGCTACTGGCACGGAGAAAATACTATACTTAATTTTCTTTTTTTGTAATACGATAGAGTCATTAAGATTAGGTAGGGACTTTATTTTAAAGGCATCTGAAACCGTAGGCGTATAGGCCTTGGTTACCGTAACAGTCTCCGTTCCTATATCTTCCTTCTTATCATTCTCTTGGGCTGTTGCGCAGTGCATGCCCACGAACAATACACCCACTACTATTATACTTTTGTACATACGTGTTCTATTACTTTGGTACATTAATCTTGATTTGGGTTTACCGAGGAATTTCGTTGTGCTTCTTTGGATTTGATAATGGCGAGCTCTCCTTTTGCATTGGCAACGATTTCTGGATACTGGGCAAAATTAGCAATGACGCTCTCCAGAATATACGTCGCTTGATACGCATCGTCCAAGGCATAAAAATTCTTTGCCATCAGCACCAGTCCTTTACCTCCCCATTCTTTATAGGTCGCATAATCCTTAGCCAATTTCTGAACCGCAATATTAGAGGATTCGGCATCGCCTTCCTTATTTTTAAAATAGGCTTCGTAATACAAGGCCTCGGCCGCTGTTGCTCCAGAAGCTATCTTTAGCACCTTTGCATATGCAGATTTTGCCTTCCCCTCATCATTGGTCGCTATGGCGGATCGGGCAATCATAATCTGAGCATCGCTCTTAATACGATCATCTATGCTCGGGGTTGCCAGTACCTTCTCGGCATATTCCAAGGTCTTATCATAGTTCCGTTGCTCGTAGAAGCCTTTCATTAAGTTGCTTTGGGCGAAGGTTCTGTTCTGCTGAATATTTGCCCGAATCTCTAGTTTTAATAAATACGGTAAGGCAGTTTTATAATCCTGCTTACCAATGTACACCTCGCAAACCCTAGTCAAGGCCTGCTCTGCATATTCACTTGTATTTCTATCCGCCACATATGTGTAATAGGGCAAGGCTGCTTCTTTATCCCCTTTACCAAAATATAATACGGCCAAACTGAAATTAGCATCTATGGCGTGCAGCCCATTGGGAAATTGTTCAATATAATTTTTGTACCCACGGATAGCCGCGTCTGTGTTACCGTCCCTGTTCTGTTTTTGCGCCGATTCAAAATTTGCATTGTCCAGTTCTGTATCTGTAATATCTACAAAATCCAGATTTTCTACCCATGCCGCGTACTCGTTTACCTGACCTAAATCAACATATACCAATTTTGCTGTGGCAACAGCCTGTATTGCTTCTTGACTTTTAGGAAAATCCCGAACTACGGTCTTAAACTTGGCCAAGGCATCTTCATTCCTATTGCCATTATAATACACCAACCCTTGTCGCATTAAGGCCTGGGGTACCAAACTGCTTGCCCTAAAATCACGTATCAATCGATTATAGGCCTGTAAGCCCTCGCTTTCTTGTCCATTACTTATATAAGAATTCCCCAGTTCATAGAGCGCATCGTCCCTAAGGCTTGACTTCGAGTATTCCGAAACAAAGTTTTCGAGACTTTCGATTTTGGTATCTCCCTTGCCTACAAAACCGTAACTCATAGCCTTTTGATACGAAGCATAGTCCTTTTCAGGACCACTGAGCGCCAAAGCTTTGTTATACGTTTCAATAGCCGGCCAGTATTTACTGGTTGCAAAATAACTATCCCCTAAACGTAAATAAGCATCGTTCAGTTTCGCTACATCACTACTTCCTTTCGCGGTAAACGCAGCAAAATAACTTATAGCCTTGTCGTAATTCTTCTGTTTAAAATAGGCATAAGCCAAACTGTAATCGACATCTGTTAAATTGGTTTGAAGCCCTGAAGATGTATTTTGCTTGACGGATAAAAATCCCGCTGCGGCGGCATCAAAACGGTTCAACAGATAATCTGCCTCTGCTTTCCAATAGTCCGCCCGTGCTTTAAACGTTAAATCTTCAGCATTTTTAAGTGATTTTTCTAGTGTCTCAGAAGCTCCTGCATAATCAGTTTCCATAAAAAGCTCTATACCTCTGTAATACGCCACTTTTTGATAGGTAGCCTTCGTAGCGTAGCCTTTATTCTTTTCTAAAAGCTCCATGGCTCCTGCAAAATTCTTGGAAGTAATAAAAGAATCTACCAAAAGGGTCTGCATTTCCTCTTGGTGCTCATCATTTGGATACGTATCCAAATAATTGGTGATGACCTGAGGAACTGGCTCGTAGGCATTCCCAACCTCATAACTTAAACGCGCATAGTTCAAGAAGGCATCCTTTTGGATTTCTGGTTTAAAATCCATCTGCGATGCATTCCTAAAGGCGTTTAACGCTTCCTGTTTTTTATCCAACTTCAAATAACATTCCGCTAAATGATAATATGCATTTTGTGAAACACTATTGGTACCTCCAATGATTTTATTAAACTGCTGTATGGCATTGCTGTAGTCCTCTTGCTTGTAGTAGCAATACCCCAATAAATAGAAATCCGTATTACTCCATTTACCTCCTTTACCCTTATAGGCCTCAAGATAAGGGATTGCATTGCTGTATTGTTTTAGGTTGAAATAGCTTTCCCCTATGATTTTATTAAGTTCCGAGACCTCCTTACGATCCGATTTTGGTAACTGCTTTTTTGCTAGCGCGATAGCCTCTTCGAACTTACCAAGTTTAAAGTTCATATCAGCCTGATAGTAACTTAGCTTTTTCTCCAGTAAGTCTTGGTCCGTAATCTGATCAAAACGCTCATTCGCTGTTTCATAGTCATCTTCCTGATAGGAAATATACCCTAAATAATACTTGGCCTGAGAGCCATAGACGGCGGAATTGGAGACCTTAGACAAGTAGCGTTCTGCATCTTCCGTCTTTCGCGATGAGAACAGGGAATAGCCATAATTAAAATTAAACTTATCCATTTCAGCTCTAGACAAAGCACTTTGGTCTACCTTATTATACCACTTAAGAGCGTATGGATATTTACCCGTTTCAAAATAATACTCGGCCACATCTGCAAAAGCGGAATTCCGTTTGGTGGATGTTGGATATTTTTCCACAAAATCCTCCATTAAACGATCTGCACCCTGCTGATTCAATCGCACAGCAGCATTGGCAGCGTAGTAAGCACTATTGGCAGCAACCTCCTCATTATCAGTAGTTGAGTTTACTTTTTGAAAAATAGTCTGCGCTGCCTGATATTGCTCATTATTATACAAGGCAAGCGCATCTTGAAAATTTTTCTGTTTTTGGGTATAAATCTTGGTTTCCTGAGCGTTGGATGACCAGAGAAATCCTGTAAGTACAGGAATGTAAACTAGGAATTTTTTAAGCATAGCGTTCTCTAACTATTTAGTGGCACTTTCGTGTTATTAGGGATAACGGCAAATAGCGTACCTAAGTATGTATAATAAACAGCAAAGGAAAAGAATTTAGAAAACAGTTCATTAATATCGTTAGGAACTTATTACTTTTATATCAACATTTACACTATGGAAAACACTGTTTTAGAGCTAAAGGATGCTGCTATATTTCAAAAGGAAAGTCTTGTTTTGAACGAGGTAAACATTCATGTAACCAAAGGAGAATTTGTATACCTTATCGGTAAGACCGGAAGTGGCAAAAGTAGCTTTATGAAAACGCTCTATGGCGACCTGCCATTAAAACAGGGCGAAGGCAGTATCGTAGATTTCAATCTAAAGACCCTAAAAGAAAATGACATCCCCTTTCTTAGAAGAAAATTGGGGATTGTTTTTCAAGATTTTAAATTGTTGCCGGACAGGAACATCAATCAAAACATGTTGTTCGTGCTAAAAGCTACGGGTTGGAAAGACAAGGCGAAAATGGATACCCAAGTAGAGACCGTACTGGAAAAAGTGGGTATGAAGACGAAAGGCTTTAAGTATCCGCATGAAATTTCGGGTGGCGAACAACAGCGTGTCGCCATTGCTAGGGCACTTTTGAATGACCCGGAACTTATTTTAGCTGATGAACCTACGGGAAACTTGGATCCACAGACCAGCGTAGAGTAGAGGTGATGAAAGTATTACAGGAGATAAACAAATCTGGGCGCACTATATTGATGGCCACCCACGATTATGCCCTTATCCTAAAATATCCTTCCAAGACCATTAAATGCGATGCCAATCGTGTTTTTGAGGTCGTACAGAAGGCAGTTTAAACGAAAATCTAATAAAGCTTGGTACCGCGTTCATTTGCAAAGAACCCTACCCTAATCCCTTATGATAAAAAACGAAGAAGCCAAACGACTTCAAGAACAGGATAATAACACAAAAGACTGGTTAAAATGGGGACCCTATCTTAGCGAACGGCAATGGGGAACTGTTCGGGAAGATTACAGTGCACATGGAGACGCATGGAATTATTTTCCTCATGAACATGCCCGAAGTAGAGCATACCGTTGGGGCGAAGATGGCATTGCAGGGTTCTCAGACAGGTATTGTAATTTGTGTTTTGGCATCGGACTTTGGAACGGTAAGGACCCAATCTTAAAAGAACGCCTTTTTGGACTAACAGGACCACAAGGCAACCATGGCGAGGATGTAAAAGAATTGTACTATTATTTGGAAAGTACGCCGACACATTCTTACATGAAACACTTGTACAAATACCCACAAGCTGAATTCCCGTACGCAAAACTGGTTTCCGAAAATCAAAAAAGAAACCGCAAGGAACTGGAATACGAATTATTGGACACCGGCGTATTTGAAAACAACGCCTATTTTGATGTATTTACGGAATATGCCAAAGGTGATGAAAAGGACATCCTCATAAAAATCACAATCAGCAATAGAAATTCCAAACCTGCTGAAATTCACCTACTCCCCACTGTAACCTTAAGGAACCACTGGACTTTTAAGGAAATGCCTAAAAAGCCTGTCATAAAAAAAAGCACACAAAACGGTAAAGCTTCGGCTGTTATAGAACATCCTTATGTTGGAGATTACAATCTTTATTTCCAAGAGGCAGACCAGCTTTTGTTCACGGAGAACGAAACAAACCGAGAGGCAGTATATCTTCAAAAAAATGCACATCCTTTCAAAAAAGACCTTTTTCATTCTGCAGTTTGTAATAACGATTACACGCTTGCTACGAAAAACACACAAGGCACTAAGTTTGCTCCGCTGTACCATAAAAAAATAGCAGGTGGTGCTTCCGTTTCTGTGGTACTTCGATTAAGTGACAAAACCTTAGATGCCCCCTTTGGAACAGCATTCGATACTATTTTTACAGCACGAAAAAAAGAATGTGATGCCTTTTATGAAGAAATGGTTCCAAAAGCAACCAAAGACAAAAAAGCGATTCTAAGACAGGCGATGGCAGGATTGCTTTGGACCAAGCAGTATTATAATTATGAAGTGGAAAAATGGCTAGAGGGCGATTCTAAAAATTCCCACCCTCCAAAAGAGCGCCTTTTTGGTAGGAATAATTCTTGGAAAACCTTAAGGAACCACGACATACTGTCCATGCCAGATGCTTGGGAATATCCGTGGTACGCGGCTTGGGACTCAGCCTTTCATTGCGCGTCTTTTGCCTTGATAGACCCTAGTTTTGCCAAAGAACAACTCTTACTATTTACTAAAGAGTGGTATATGGCGCCAAACGGACAGATTCCTGCTTATGAATGGAATTTTAGTGATGTAAATCCGCCCGTGCAGGCATGGTCCGCTTTACGTATTTATAAAACTGATAAAGAAAAAACGGGCACTGGTGATGTAAAGTTTCTTAAACGAATGTTTAACAAATTAGCATTAAATTTTACGTGGTGGGTAAACCAATTGGACCGTAACCAAAATAACGTTTTTCAAGGTGGATTTTTAGGCCTAGATAATATTGGAGTTTTTGATCGCAGCCATGGCATCCCAGGCAACGGTACTTTAGAACAGGTAGACGGCACGGCCTGGATGGCACTTTACTGCCTGAATATGCTAGAAATGAGTTTAGAAATCGCTAAGGTAGATGATGCCTACGAAGACATGGCGACCAAGTATTTTGGACATTTTGTCTTCATTGCAGAAGCATTGAACAAGATAGATACCGAATACGAAGGCACTTGGGATAGTGAGGAAGGCTTCTTCTATGATAGATTGGTCTTACCCGACGGACGCTCTGCACGCATAAAAATTAGATCTATAGCCGGTATGCTATCTTTGGCAGCAGTTTTGACCATAAAAAAGGAAACCTTGGAGCAATTTCCAAAGTTCAAGGCGAGTATCTTATGGTTTAAACAATACCGTATGGAGAATCTCAAATTCCCGATTATACAAGAATTTGAAGATGGCGAAGATCTCTTACTTTCTTTGGTCCCAAACGATCGTTTACAATTATTAATCAAAAGCCTACTGGACGAAAAAGAATTCTTGAGCCCGTATGGAATTCGCTCACTATCTAAAATCCATGAAACGCCCTATCAAATACAAATCGATGGAATCGATTACTCCATTGATTATGAACCGGCAGAATCTACCGTTTCCTTGTTCGGAGGCAACTCTAACTGGCGTGGCCCTGTATGGATGCCTATGAATTATCTCTTTATTCAATCCTTACGCGAATACCATAGTTTCTGCGGTAAGGATATGCAATTTGAATACCCTACGGGTAGTGGGATTAAGATGGACTTAAATCAAATCAGCAATGAAATAAGTAAACGACTCATCAAAATCTTTGAAAAGGATACCGATGAGAAACGCCCCTTTAACCTGTTACACGACAAACACTATACAAATACCCATTTTAAAGATTTGGTTTTGTTCTACGAGTATTTTCATGGGGAAAACGGTCGGGGATTAGGAGCTTCGCACCAAACCGGATGGACGGCACTTGTCGCTAATTTAATTCAGGAATTGGAAACCTAGCGGTTAGTGTTATATGCTCTTTGCTTTGTGCCATTGACTAATACTTATATCGTGTTTCGCCATTCGCTATGCGTATTCATCCATTAGGTCAACTACTGTATAATTCTCAAATTAAAAACCATGTAAAGGTTAGCCATCGTAACCCAAACCATATTTTTCGGTAGGATATAAAACACCTTGCTTTAGGATAAAAACATCCTTGTAAGGATCATCTAAGAGTTCCAGGTGCCCGTCTAAATCGGCGTATAGGATATTGGGACGCGATAGGGCAAAATGTAAGCCTGCCGCTATTCCTAGACCGCACTCGTCTATACAGCCCACCATAACCTCCAATTTGGCAGACTTGGCTACGGAATTTATATGCGTACCTACCATTATGCCACCCACTTTTTGGAGCTTTATGTTGACCATGTTTACGCGTTCATTTTGAGCGAGACGAAATGCATCGGCGAGGGTTTTTAAACTTTCATCCGCCATCACGGGGATGGTTGTTTTATCTGTCACTTCGCCTAAACGTTCCTCCGATTCTATTTTTGTTGGCTGTTCAAATATTTCGATACCCACAGCCGCAGTTTTTGCTTCAAACTCAAGAGACTCTGCCACGGTATATCCTTGGTTACCATCAAATCGCCAAGTAACTTTAGGAAAAGTTTTATGGAGCTTTGTCATTTTTTCAACATCTTCGGCCACACTACTCCCACCCTTAATTTTAAGGATAGAAAAACCTTGGGCCACATATTCTTTGGCATGCTTCAATGTCTCTTCTATGGAAAGAATACCAACAGTAATACTGGTAGGAATTGAATTCCGATATCCTCCCAAAAACTTATAGAGCGGTACTTCTGCTTTTTTTGAAATCAGGTCAAAAAGTGCTAAATCTACCATAGCCAGAGAAGATGCTCTTTTTCCTAGAATCTCCTTCAGTTCCAATAACAAAAGGGCATAAGTAAAAGGGTCTTTACCTATTAAATAATGGGTGATTTCATTTTTTATGGCCAGTTCTACCTCGTCAGGTGTTTCTCCGGTAACCACCTTGTCCGGTGCCGCACAACCATAGCCTACCCATGTACCATCGGTCTCTATTTTAAGAATAAAATTACTTGTTCTATCAATCGTTTCGTAAGCAATGGTATAGGGTACCGCTAATTTTAAGTCGATACGTTCGTAGGATACTTTCGTTATTCTCATTATAATTTTTCCATCAAAAGGTTTACTAAATCAGCTGCGCCATATTCCAAAACATCAAAGGCCGGCAATTTGGTTTCCAAAGTAATTTTTTTACAGGCATCGGGAATTTCATCTTTGGTCATCCCTTCATGGTTTACCGTTATCGCTAGGACCTCCTTACCGGAAATTACCTGAATGGCGTTGATTTGGTCCTTTAGCGAATGCATTTTATAGCCTGGAAAGCCGTCATATTCCACACGGGTGGGTGCATGCTGTAAAATCACATAATCAGGTCTACCAGCGGCTAAAATCTCAAATCCACCGGGATAGGCGGGATTCATTAAGCTTCCTTGCCCTTCGATTACAATAACATCGGGATTTTCATTGGTATAGGCACTAACTACGGCGTGCTCTATCTCTCCAGAAACAAAATCGTTGATACAGCTATCCATGACCATACTATATTTAGCACCCTGCATCCATGCAGTTTGTCCTGTCCCAATCATTTCAGCCTTTTTGCCTGCCGCCCTAAAGGCATGAACCAATAACCAAGCGGTAGTACGTTTTCCTAAGGCGGAATCGGTTCCCAATATGGCCAATTTCAAGCAGTTGACCTTTTCTATATCCCCTGTAAAAAAATGTAACTTAGCCCTATCTGGCGTTTTTCTAATATCGCGTACCTGACATTTATTTTTATTAGCGACAACCATTAAATCGGCATCGTTAGTTAAAAAATCATGGAGACCGCTATCCACGTTCCATCCCTTTTCTAAGGCTTTTCTAATAGTGCCCTTTGCCTCCTTAGGCAAACGACCGCCATCCGGTGCCAAACCAATAACCATATAACTTGGTGTATTATTTGCGGCTGCCAATTCCGTTACTGCCGTATCAAAATCCTTGAAAACTGGAATTCCGTTAGATTTACCATCCAAGACCGTTCCTGCATCCTGACCCTTATATTTAGCATCCAATACCCCAACTACTTCATACCGTTCCGTAAACCGAACAAGACCATGTGCCGTTTTTCCGTTTGGTGTA
>RCNE010000083.1_pt1 | contig 41375 bp, 22 predicted proteins | sample 2041361 | NCBI WGS metagenome assembly RCNE01 (sample SAMN09708229, study PRJNA481090) | Marine sediment metagenome, whole genome shotgun sequencing project. | reverse complement strand
ATGTTGGGAACTATAATTACAACTTTAGTTTATATTCTAGGAACTGTTGTGTTGTTTGGAATACTTCCTGTAGATATTTTAAAAGAATCGCCAGCACCATTTGCCGAAGCTGGTAAAATTATAGGAGGAGAATATATAGGTTATTTTGTTGCAGGAGGGGCAGCCATTGCAGCCATTGGAGCATTAAATGGATGGATTTTAATTACAAGTCAGATTCCTATGGCTACTGCTAAAGATGATTTATTTCCTAAAATTTTCAAAAAAGAAAATAAAAATGGAGTTCCAATTTTTGGCTTAATTATAGGAAGTTTTTTAACTTCTATTGTTATGCTAATGAATTTTACTAATGGCTTAGTAGATCAGTTTGAATTTATAGTATTACTTAGCACATTAACCGCATTAGTACCTTACTTGTTCGTTGCCGCCGCTTATGTTTTGGTCATTATAGACAGGAAACTTCATGCTAACAATTATATTAAAACTTTTATTCTTGGTGGTTTAGGTTTTGCTTATTCATTATGGGCGCTTTATGGCTCTGGTCAAGACACAGTTTTTTATGGTTTTTTTCTATTACTTATGGGAATTCCATTTTATATTTTAATGCAATGGAATAAACGTAAAAGATAAATGAAAACTACACACCATTCAGAATATTTAAAGCTACAATCTATTTATTTAAAGTCTGTCAAGGATGCCTTTGTATCTGATATTCATTTAAGTGAACAATGGCGCGATTTGAATTATCTATCACGACCCGATTTTGACCAGGCGTTAGAAGAGTATAATAATTTTGAATCTATTATAAAAAATAACGGAGTTGAATTTCATTATTTTGGGTTGGATTCGGAGGTAACAATAGATTCAATGTATTGTAGAGATGCCTCTATTGCTACAAATTTTGGAATGATATTATGTAATATGGGTAAATCTGGGAGAGTACATGAACCTGCTGCTCAAAGACGTGCTTTTGAATCGCGGCAGATTTCAGTTCTTGGAGAAATTAGTGCCCCCGGAACTTTAGAAGGCGGTGATGTTGCCTGGTTAGATGAGAAAACATTAGCAGTTGGGCATACTTATAGAACTAATGAAGAAGGGATTAGGCAATTGAAGGCATTGCTAGAACCCAAAGGAATCGAGATGATTGTGGTTGAATTGCCACATTATAAAGGCCCATCTGATGTGTTTCATCTAATGTCTATTTTGAGTCCGGTTGATAAAAACTTAGCAGTAATCTATTCATCATTAATGCCCATAAAATTTAGAAATGAATTGATTAATCGGGGATATAAATTTGTAGAAGTTCCTGAAGAAGAATTTGAATCTATGGGTTGTAATGTATTAGCGATAGCTCCGAGAAAATGTGTGACAGTTAAGGGTAATCCTAAAACTGAGAAAGCTTTATTAGATGCTGGTTGTGAGGTGATTATTTATGAAGGAGAGCATATTAGCATAAAAGGCGGCGGTGGGCCTACCTGTTTAACACGACCGCTTTTAAGGATATTTTAAAACATAAAAAAGCCCATCATTCGATGGGCTTTTCTTAAAAATTTTAACTTGTAATATATATTTAAATAACTTTTACATTTACTGCGTTTAAACCTTTTTTACCTTCTGTTAAATCGAATTCAACTTCATCGCCTTCGCGTACTTCATCGATTAATCCAGAAATGTGAACGAAATGTTCTTTGTTTGAACCTTCTTCTGATATGAAGCCAAAACCTTTGGCATCATTGAAGAATTTTACTGTTCCTTTACTCATTTTATTATAATTTATTATTAATTACTAGTTAGCATTCAAGAAGCGTGCCAAGAAATGACAATCTATTCCGATTGTCATCCTGTCCCGAGGCTTCGGGAGATTCAGGACCTCTTCATTCTATTCTGGATTCCTGCCTCCGCAGGAATGACAAAAGCTATTTCTGAAACCTATAATGCCCAATAATCTTAAATCGAAACAAACAATCTTCTACTACTTGCCCGGCACCAATATTATGTACAATCATATAGCGTTTGCCATCATTCGATTTTTTATTGACAACAATACCAATATGTGTAATAGCTCCGCCTAGATTCCAGGCGACCACATTACCAGGTTTATAATCACTTGTGTTTTTTGTAATTGGTAATTCAGCTCCCAGTCTTTTAAAATAGGTCATGAGATTTGGTACTCTTCGATGGTCAATATTTTTATCAGTTGTTTTTAAGCCCCATATTTTAGGATACTTACTAAAATTCGCTTTCATATCTTCATGCACTTCTTTTTGCAAGTCAATACCTACTAATCTATAAGCTCTAATAATGACGTCTGTACAAACACCTTTATCAATTGGTATATCTCCGTTAGGATATTTGAGAGAAAAATAACTAGGGTCATAAGTCACTTTTTGTTTGGTGAGTTCTAAAGCAGCATCATTCAACGTTATCTTTTTAGTGATAGTTTGACTGAAGCTATAGCTTATCGAAAGAAATAATAAAATGGTGATTATGTTTTTCATTTGTCTATTGAATTCTTGTCATTCCTGCGTAGGCAGGAATCTAGGTTTTGCATATTTCTGGATTCCCGTTTTCACGGGAATGACAATTTAGATTACTTGTCAATTTTCGTAAACTCGTCTGTTTCCTTAATTAATGTATCATATTGCTTCAATAATGTCTCTAATTCTTGAATGTCAGGTTTTTCATTGGTTTGATAGTTTTCTATCATCGATTGACTAACCATAAGTTTCATCAATACCAGTTTATCGTTTAAAGTAGCAGTTCGTTTTCTTATGCCTTCAAGTTTATTTTGATGTTTTGCAATGCTTTCTCTGTAGTTTATCTCTAAGTTTTTGAATGTTGCAATTGTTTCTTGCTTTAAAATAGAATCATTGAGATATCCAATATATTGATTCGCTGTAGCCCAATAATTATCGTTTATACTTACGTATTTTGTGAAAGACTTTGTGTGGGTGTTAAGACTGTCACTATTAATTTTATGGATATTTTCATCTAATAACTTCAACTTTTCATTTTTCTCTAAAGCTTCTGTATATAATTTAGAAATAACATCAGCGTTATATCTTTTCGAAGAAAGTTTATAGTCACTAGCGTTTTCTTCTAAAACTTCAGGTGTCTCAGTTAAAAATTCTTTAGGCGTTTTTTCTGTTTGTTCTTTTTTATCACAATTAATAAATGTTATAATTGCTAACAAGATTATTATACATTTTACTTTCATAACTTTAATTTTTTGTGTTATTGTCATTCCATACTTGACGCGGAACCCATAAAATTGTTAAGTGGATCCTGAATCAAGTTCAGGATGACAAATATTTTTACTTTTTTTCTAACCTCCAACTTTAACTCTCACACCTTCACTATGACTACTAAACTCTGGGGCATACATACTTTGTATCGTGGTAATTCCATTTGAGAAATCGCCTTTATTATTGACGCGTAAATCGTATTCAAACACATACACACCTTTTGGTAAATAGTCAAAAAAGAAATGGGTAGCAGCATCTTTGGTGCTTTCGTAATAGCCTAGATTATCTTGGTATTTGTATTGCGAGAGTACATTTACGGGTTCGAAACCAGCGGCACGCATATCTTTCATATGTACAAATTCCATAGTTCTGTCTACTTTTAATTCGATACGAACTTTGACTAAATCACCCAGCTCTAAATTACTAGTTGCTGTAATTTCAGAAAGCTCTTCCCCTTTATTTGTACGCTGTTTTAAGAATAATTTCTTCTTTAATTGCAACGGAGTTTCTGCTGAGGTAATTTTATCTAAGTCCTCAAAATATTGCCAATACAGCGCTCCCCAAGCAATACCTTCCGATTTTTTAGAAAGCTGTACTTCAGCCATGTTTGGCGTGATTTCAGAACCTGACCATGAGGTTTTAAAATAACCTGTACCAGCTTCCACCTTCGTGTCTGCTAAAGTTAATGGATCTATAATTATATTACCGATATTGATATCTACAAAATCTGTTACTTCCAACCAATCCGTGCCTTGTAATAGTAAGGCGTAGACTGCTTCGGTAGTGGCTTTGGTAGTTTTCCAACGATTGGTTTGTTTATTCTTTAAAAGCCAAACTTTTAAGGCATCAATAGTTTTGATGTCACCATCAATTTCGCTAAACGCTTCGATCAATAAGGCTTGTGTTTCAATAGGAGCCTGATACCAATACCAGCTCGCTGTGTTGGCTTTCCAATACATACCGAGCTCTTCGTTGGTAATCGCATTTTCTTTTAGCGAAGTAATGATTGTTGAGGCGACAGCATTATCATTCCGTTTCGCAATCAACGCAATCATTCCTTTGGTGTATAGATTGTTTTTCAACCAGAATTTATAAGCTTGATTTGTATAATAGGTCACAGCAGTTTGAACATTTTTGTTGATCGTAATGTCTTTATAAAAACTACGCATATACAAATATTGAATCTGAAAATGACCTGTATGATTTCGTCCCCAAAATACTTTTTCATCTTTAAGTCCTCGCGCTTTTGTTTTCGCTCTTTCGCGGATTCTTTTTACTTCTTTCTCTAACTTGCGATAATCTTCTAAGATTTCATCATCTAAAAATTTTACGGCTTTGTTTAACATTGACTTCTCGACTGCGCTCGAAGAGACGCCTAACTTATTTAAATGCCCAAAACCTGAAGCAATATGTTGTGTGATGTATCTATTTGGATATCTCGAACCTTTAAACCAAGGGAAGCCACCATTACTCATTTGCATTTGACTCAATTTTCGCATCGCAGATTGTAATTCGTTTTGCATTTTATTCAAATCAAATAATAAAGCAATTCGTTTTTTCTGCTCGGTTTCCGATTGTGCATCGCGTAGCCAAGGTATTTCTTGAATTATTAATGACTTCAATTCTTGATTTTTTTCAAGATTGCTTAATAAAGCGTCACTATTCTTCCATTGATTAAATACATCTTGAATTCTCGGATTTGAATTCGCAATATGACTTGCCAACGCATTGGCATAATATCTTGAAAATGTTTGCTCGGCACATTCATACGGGTACTCCATTAAATAGGGGAGTGCTTGTACAGCATACCAAGCCGGATTTGAAGTAACCTCCAATGTTAACTTGTGATTTTTAAGTGTGGTTGAGGTATTATTTTTCAACTTGTCTAGCGTGAATGTCTTCGTTTCATTTGAACGCAACCACATTGGTAACGTTTCGGTAACCAACATTCTGTTAGACAGTACAGGTAAGGCATTTTCTTCGCCATCGGTAAATTCGCCTGCTTTTGCTACAATTTTGTATTTAATTGCCTGTATAGCATCTGGTATTTGCAATGTCCAACTTACATTAGCGTTCCCTTTTGCATCAATTGTAAAGTTCTTACGATTATATGCATTGCCTAGTTTAGCATCAATAGGTTTATCTGTTAAGGCATCAAATAATTGCAATTCACTAATCCCCGTCAAACTTTTGTCCGTTAAATTCGCAATTTTGGAGGCAAAAGTAATTTGATCTCCTTCACGTAAAAAACGTGGTGGATTTGGCAATACCATCAATTCTTTTTGTGTAACAGTTGTGAATTGCTTTGTTGAAGAAGCCATGTCTTTCGTATGGGCTAACAATTGCAATTTCCATCTGGTTAAACTCTCAGGAACGGTGAAATTAAAACTTACGTTACCATCGGCATCTGTTTGTAGATGTGGATAGAAAAAAGCAGTTTCTTGTAGGTTTTTACGGGCCACAATGCTTTTTAGCGCAGTTTTCTCTTCTAAATTAGAAAGTGACTCAGTACTTTCTAAAACAGTTTCTTCAACTTCTTTTTCGTCAGCAACAATATTAACACCCGATGCATTACCTCGAAGCAGTAGCTCAGGTGCAGCACTTCTTTCCAATTTTTGGCTTTTTCCTTTTGTCCGGCCATAACCGGATACTACAACTTCTTCTAAATTATTACTGTCCGCCTCTAATAAAACATCAATTACTTTAGATTTACCAACCTCTCTTTCTTGTGTATTCATGCCAATAAAACTAAATACCAAAACATCTCCGTCTTTAATTTTAATAGAATAGTTACCGTCAAAATCAGTTTCTGTACCAAAAGAGGTTCCTTTAACAATAACTGAAACGCCAGGTAATGGCCCAGTTTCATCCGTTACATTACCGATTAGAACTGTATCATAGCTACTTCTTTCTATTTTTAAATTTCTTAAATATTGTTTGTTTACCCATTGGTTATTTACGAAACTAAATCCAAACAAATTCAATTGATCATAACCTTGAGTTGCAAAACCATAATATGGATTCCTCTTTTGACGTATTTTAAAATTAGAATTCCCAAAACTATGATTGGCATTACTATTATTATTGGAATAGTAATAATGATACCCTATGGGGTTAAAATTCCATTGATGTGGTTTGAATTGGTCTAAAGAAGCATCATACATAGAAGCTAAGATTTCGGCAGCTACTTTATCGCTTTTGGATCCTTTTAACTTAAAGCTCCATGTTTCATTTTGTCCAGGCTTTAGTTTATCTCTAAATGTTGATGTTTCAATTTCTAGGTCATGTCTAGGGTACGGTACATTAATATTGAGTGTTCCGTTTTTAAATGAATTGTAATTTACCAGTTGATAATGAATAGCAAAACCACCTTCATCACTTTTTTTAACAGGAATCGTGATTGTTTTGATGTTATTTGACAGTTGAATTATATGAGTGCTAGTAATAGTGTAATTTTTTTCAACGGTAACAGTTGCCGTTAAATTTTCTGAAGCAGATCCTACAGTTAATCGCACAAAATCATCAGGCTTGTATTCCGTTTTGTCAGCTTTAACGAAGAATAATTGTTTATCGGCAATCGATTTATCCTTGTCATTAAAGGCTTCAAAACGCTGCTCATCTTTTACATCTTGCCCAAATTTATCTTTACATTCTAGTATCGCAATATAGTTGCCTGAAATCCACTTTTTGATACTTTTCAACTTGGATTTTGTAGATTTTTTGGTGTCAATATACGTTTCAAAAACAAGCTTCCCTTTTTTCCAATTATTTATATCACTTTCATCCTTGTATGCATCATGAGGGAACAGTTTGATGAATTCATCTTTCGAATATTCCTGATAATCAGGAGCTGCCCAAGGTCTTGTGCGCAGCACATGTTGAGGCGCTTTCAACTTATAGATTTTTAAGGTTCCTTTTGTAGGCACAAACTCTCCATTCAAGTTATTTGTAGATAGAGAAATAGTATAGTCTTTTTTAGAAGTATCTAATCTATTGGCAATCGTTAACGAAACATTCAAAGCATGGTAACCAACATTCACAATAGTTTCTGTACTTCTAGTTTCACCATTGATATCGGTGATATCAGCAATGACTTTATAATTAAACGTGGGTTGTGTTACTGGTTTAATCTTCAGATCGGGCAACGCTTTAAATTTAATTTCAAAATTACCATTCGCATCTGTAGTTGTTTCCCCGTGTGATATTTCCTGACTTTCGGAAGAGATCGAAGGTCGATAATACCAATACCATTTCGGGTATTGCGCGGTGCGAAATACACGATAATTTACCTTGGCATCGGTTATGTTACTTCCGGCGAAAGCCTTTGCAAAACCATTTAGAATAATACTATCGTTTAGTTTATACGTTTCGGTTACAGGTTTGAATTCAGTTTCGAATTTGGGGCGCTTATATTCTTCGACAGAAAAATTGATGGTCCCATTTAATCTTTTTGAAAAAATGCGTCTTGCATTTGCACGAATACTGAAATTACCTGTTAATCCCGAACTTGGCAAAATAAATTCACCACTAAAGGAGCCAAATTCATTGGTTTTTAGTTCTAGTGTTTTTACATCTTGATAGTTGGCATCTTTTAGGGTAACAGTGATGTTTTTATTTTCAATAGCATTCGATTTATTAGCCTTCATTGCAACTGCAATGCCTTTGAAATAAACAGTTTGTCCGGGCCGATAAATACTTCGATCGGTAAATAAAAAAGCTCGAACATTTGTTACGTTATTTCTACGTGGTTTGTATAATTCATTTAAATAATAATCACCAAAAACAGCCTTGTCCTTTTTGTAAGAAACAGTCGCAATTACATTGCTATGACGATCATTCACGGTAAATTCAGCCTGTCCTTTTGAATTTGTGATGAGCGTACTTTCGTAAAACTTATTATATCTACTAGTATTGTAATTCTTTAAATGAACTGTGGCTCCTGCAATTGGCATTCCTGAGTTTCTATCGACCACTTGGTATAGGTATTTATCAGAAATTCTATTTTCAATTAAAGCAATATTCGTTGTTTGTATAAAACTATAGGCAAAGGTATGTTCGCTAGTAAAATCTTGAACAGTTGAAGCAAAGATCATATAATTACCCTGCATTAAACTAGGTACTAAAACTTCGGTTTTATGTTGCTGATAATCATTGTCGTTACGGAGTTTTGTTTCCCAATTTTTAGCAATTTTTAGCTTTTTAATAAAAGCTATTTTAGCAGAATCATTATAAATTTCATTGAGTTTTGATTGTTGTTTTTTGCTGATTTTTAAGGCTTTGAAATAGAGTTGATCTGTATATTTATAGTCTATTAATAATCTTGATGGTTTATTAATAGGCACAAAATTTTCAGCGGTTATTTGAAGGCTTTTGCTTCGAATTTGACTTTGCAAATTGTTACATTTTTGGGCACCTGTAGATTTTGGAAACTTTGTGATAGCAGCTTCGCAAATTTCTAATGCATCTTTTCGTTTCCATTGGTTGTCTACTTTTTCTAATGGAATATATTGATTGGCTTGTTCATTAAGTAATAACGCAATTCTATACGCTATTTCAGTAACTATTTCATGCTCTTGAAACTGTTTTTTTAATTTCTCAAGTGTTTTTAAATAGATGACATCTTTATCGTCAAAAATAGCATTGTTTTTCACAAAATCTAATCGCTCTAAAGTTAACGCAACTAAGGCAGTTGGGTTTGTATCTCTTGAATGAAACAGGCTTAAATTTTTATAAATATGTAAGGCGTGTAATTGTTGAGATAAGCTGTCTTTAGAGTTTAATTGTTGCCTTGTAAATTCAATATTGGATGCTAATAGTTGAGGGTTGTCAATTTCAAATTTATAGGCAGGTCGGTTCAGGTTTTTTTCGTCAGTTTTATAAAATTCAATAGCTCTATGTGCTAAAAAGTCATATAAAGTTGGTCTATATGTTTTTGATCCTTTTTGTGAATTTAAAATGTCATTAAATTGTTCTAAATCGGTTTGTTGTGTTTCTAACGCATTCTCTAATGATTTTTGATAGTGTAAGTGCGTTTCTTCGAAAATGGTTTGTAAATCCCATGTTCTAAAATCAGTTGAGTCAACTTTTTCGGTAGTATTTGTACGATTATAGAACTTCCATCTATTTTGCTGGAAATATTGCCAGTATAAATCGGCTAAGATGCTTTCTAAGATGTTTTTTGTAGGAAAGGTCGTTGATGAGATTTCATTTTTAAGTTCATTAATAACTTTTAATTGAGCATTTTCTTCGAGCGTTAATGCGAATTTTGATTTGTAAATGAGCGTTTTAATCACTTGAGAGTGATTGTTTGCCTTCTTGCCTTTTTTATAGATTTTTTCAACTTCCGTTAAGGCAGATTTAGGTAAGCCTTTCAATTCAAACTGTTCAACTAGTTTCCATTTATTTTGGTAGTTGTCATAGCTGTTTGATTGTGCTTTTATTGTTGTTGAAAACAATAAAATGATTGCTAAAAGAGAATTAAATTTTTTCATAACGATTCATTTATACTATTCAAATTACTGCTAAAAAAGCGATACAGGCAATCTAAAATGAGTGAAGTAGACTTATTTAAAAGTAAAGCGTGCATTTGGTTGAGTTTGGCTTTTAAAGATATTAATATTGTCTTTCATTTTTGTACTTTTACACTTCTAATTTTTAGTAATGAATACACATTTTATTGCCATTGGCGGAAGCGCCATGCATAACCTGGCATTAGCTTTACACCAAAAAGGATACCAAATAACAGGAAGTGATGATACAATTCATGAACCTTCAAAATCTCGTTTAGCTGCTAAAGGATTGCTGCCGGATGATTTTGGGTGGTTTCCTAAAAAAATCACTACTGATTTAGATGCTGTTATTTTAGGAATGCATGCGAAAGCTGATAACCCCGAATTGTTAAAAGCGCAAGAATTAGGTTTGAAAATATATTCTTATCCTGAATTCTTATATGAGCAATCAAAAGATAAAACACGTGTTGTAGTAGGAGGCTCTCATGGAAAAACATCTATCACATCGATGATTTTACATGTATTGCATTATCATGGTAAGGATGTTGACTATATGGTGGGCGCGCAGTTAGAAGGTTTTGATACAATGGTTCATTTAACTCAGAAAAATGAGTTTATCGTGTTAGAAGGTGATGAGTATTTGAGTTCGCCTATTGACAGGCGTCCGAAATTTCATTTATATAAACCGAACATAGCTTTATTAAGCGGAATTGCTTGGGATCATATAAATGTATTCCCAACTTTTGATAATTATGTTGAACAGTTCAGCATTTTTGTAGATTCTATTACCAATGGTGGTGCTATGGTCTATAACGAAGAAGATATTGAAGTTAAAAAAGTAGTTGAAGAAAGTACAAATGCCATTAAAAAATACCCGTACCAAACACCAGAATATACGATTGAAAATGGAACAACTTTTTTAGATACTTCAGATGGTAAATTACCCTTGGAAATTTTTGGCAAACATAATTTACAAAACCTTGCCGGAGCAAAATGGATTTGTCAACATATGGGTGTCGACGAAGATGATTTCTATGAAGCAATCGCAAGTTTTAAAGGAGCTAGTAAGCGATTAGAGAAAATAGCGGAATACAAATCGACCGTTATTTTTAAGGACTTTGCGCATTCACCATCTAAAGTGGAGGCAACTACGAATGCTGTAAAAGAGCAATACAATAGTAGAACTGCATTAGCTTGTTTAGAATTACATACCTATAGTAGTTTGAATGCTGAATTCTTAAAAGAATATAAAGGTACATTAGATGCAGCTGATAAAGCAGTTGTTTTTTATTCACCACATGCAGTAGAAATAAAAAAATTAGAAAAGGTTACAGAAAAACAAATCGCTGATGCTTTTGAGCGTGACGATCTTATTATCTATACCGAACCAGCAAAGTTTAAAGAATTTCTATTTGCCGAAAATTTAGAGAATACAGCAGTGCTTTTAATGAGCTCAGGAAATTATGGAGGGTTGGATTTTGAAGAAGTTAAGGGTTTAATTTAATCTTTTCATCTCAACGAACCCTGTTTAAGGAAAAAATATATTTATACTTTATAAATTTATTAAAGCGGAAACCTTTTCGAATAAAAAAATAAGGGCATATTATTTATTATGTTAGATTCGCAACAACTAAAAAGAATTTTTATTAAAGCATTAAACGAAGTAATGTCAAAACATAAGTTTCAAGTTTAACAGTTCTTAATAAAATTAAGTTGATTAAAACAAATTCGTTTTAAAAAAGTATGAGAGAAATAGATATTTTATGTGTTGGCGAAGTCCTCATTGATTTTATAGGACATCAATCTGGAGTTCAAATTAACAACACGAGAGATTATCACAGGTATTTAGGAGGTTCACCTACAAATGTGGCAATGAATTCTGCTAGATTAGGTTTGAAACCTGTTTTGGTTGCGACAGTAGGTAATGACGGTTTTGGAGAATATATATTTGAAAGACTAGCAGAGGTAGGAATCGTCACTGATTTTATTAAACAAGTCGATCATCAACCCACAAGTGTAATTTTTGTTTCAAGAACTGAGGGCACCCCAGATTTTATACCGTTTCGAAAAGCTGATTACTGTATTTCTGAAGACCAAATATCGAAAGACATACTTTCAAAAACTAAGGTGTATCATACAACCTGTTTTGCATTAAGCAAAAAACCTGCACAAACCACCATTTTACAAAAGGCTGAGGAAGCTTTTAATTTAGGTTGTAAATTAAGCATTGATGTAAATTATGCTAAAAAATTGTGGGAAAGTCAGGAAGAAGCGCTTAGGGTTATTAAATCTTATTGCAAGTTTAATCCTTTAGTTAAGATAAGTGAAGACGATATGTTGAGGCTTTTTGAACAAAAGCTCCCACACGAAGACATATTTAATTTTTTCCATTCAGAAGGTGTAGATACTGTCTGTTTGACTTTAGGAAGCAATGGTGTTAAGCTATCGCAAAAAGGAAAAGAAGTTATTCAGTTACCTGCCGTAAAAGTTGATAAAATAATGGACGTAACTGGAGCTGGTGATGCATTTTGGTCTGGATTCCTATTTGCATATATAAAAGAAATGCCTATTGAGAAATGTATGGAAATAGCACTAAAGTTAGCCGCTTTAAAATTGCAAAATGTAGGTCGATTACCTGACAACATTAACATTTTATCTGAACTTCTGTAGAATATATACTCAATCAACATCATGACACAAAATAATAGCGATATAATTACTAATGGTGTTATGCTAAATGCATATCCTGATAGCATTGGAGGAAAGTTAAGTGATACCATCAACATACTTAAAATGCCAGAATTTAAAGGTGTATTTTCTTTATTTTACCTGCTACCAACTTTTTTTAATAGTGATTTAGATCGAGGGTTTTCAATTGTAGATTATAACCTAAATAAAGACTTAGTTTCTAAAGAAGATTTAAAAGCATTAGAGAAACTTAATATACAGTTGAAATGTGATATTGTTTTAAATCATTTGTCAGTAGCTTCACCTCAGTTCAAAGATTTACTTAAATATGGGGATGAATCAAAATATAAAGATTTTTTTATTAATTGGAATACGTTTTGGGAAGGGAACGGAGAAATGGGATCAGATGGTGTTATAATTCCAAATGAAGAATTTCTCAATAAATTGTTCATGAGAAAATCTGGACTACCTATATTAAAAGTGCTTTTTCCAGATGGTACAGAGAAACCATATTGGAATACTTTTTATCAACAAGTAACAACTAAAAAAATAAGTGCTAAGGATTTACAAATCCTCCATGGGTTGAATAGTAAACAAGTGGAATCTATTTGTATAAAAGTAAATAATGCTATTGAAAAAAATCAAGATTTTTATACGATTGATTTTGAAAATTGTAACCATTTAAAAGATGAAATTCTTCAAATCGTAGAAAGTAATCGTTCTTATTTAGGTCAAATGGACGTAAATGCTACATCAGAATTGGTTTGGGATTTTTATGAAGAAACTTTAAAAAAGGTACGTGATTTTGGTTGTAAAATACTAAGATTAGATGCTTTTGCGTATTTGCACAAAGAAATTGGTCAGTCAAATTTTTTTAATAAACCAGGTACTTGGGAGTATTTAAAGCGTATAAAGCAAATAGCACAAAAAAATAATTTAACGCTATTGCCAGAAATCCATGCAGAATACGGACTGCATTTACATGATGAGGTGGCAAATGAAGGTTATTATATTTACGATTTTTTCTTGCCAGGGCTAACTATTCACACTATTGAAAATGGCTCGAGTAAAGCGTTGCTAACTTGGGCGAATGAAATTATTAATAAAGGATATAAAACGGTAAATATGTTGGGGTGTCATGATGGTATTCCTGTTTTAGATTTAAAAGGTAAAGCCATTAATGATGTTTACAATAAAGGCTTACTAACCGATGATGAAATTGAGGGCATAATGAACAAAATTATGGAACGTGGAGGTAGGGTTAAAAATTTGTACGACCCATCGGGCAATAAGATTTCATATTATCAAGTAAATGCTACATTTTTTAGTGCACTGGGTGAAGATGAACAAAAACTATTGCTAGCTAGGGCGATTCAACTATTTATGCCAGGAATTCCTCAAGTATGGTATTTAGACATTTTTGCTGGAAAAAATAATTATGTAGCTGCTGATAATGGCGGCAGCGCAGGGCACAAAGAAATCAATCGAACAACGCTGACTTTGCAAGATATTGAACAAGGACTTAAAAAAGATATTGTAATGAATCAGCTTAAATTACTCCGACTCAGAAATACGTCGAAAGCTTTTTCAGGGAACATGACAATTAATACAACTTCAGATAATGAAATTGATTTGTCGTGGGTTCATAATAATGAGTCTGCGCAGTTAAAGGCTAATTTAAATTCTCATGAATTCATTATTAATTATACAGAAAACGGAGAAAATAAATCCATGACTTTTTAATGTAATAATAATGTGTGCCATGCGCCTTGTCACTATTAAATATCAGAAAAAAATACATTGTAATTATAAGATCCATTCTCTCATCACTACGTTGGCAGGAATCCTTATTTAGATTATAAAAAACACTCCTAAAATACACATTGAGTGGACTTTAGGAGTGTAAATTATTATAGTGGAAGATAATTATTCACTAACTTTCAACACTAGTTTTCCTAGTTTTTCACCAGAGAATAACCGTAAGAATGTGTCATGAAAATTCTCAATACCTTCATACACATCTTCTTTAGATTTTAATTTGCCTTGTAGCATCCATTGTCCCATTTGCATAGCTGCTTTTTGATAGTCTTTGGCATAATCAAAAACAACCATTCCACGCATGGTGCCTCTGTTTACTAGTAATGACATATAATTAGAAGGACCTTTGATGGCCGTTTTATTATTGTATTGAGATATAGCACCGCAAATTACAATACGTCCGTGCATTGCTAATCTACCTAAAGCTAAATCTAAAATTTCACCGCCTACATTGTCAAAATACACATCAATTCCTTTAGGGAAATATTCTTTTATCTTAGTTGCTACGTTATCATTTTTATAGTCGATAGCACCGTCAAAACCTAATTCTTCAATTAAGTATTTACATTTGTCTGCTCCCCCAGCCATACCAATCACGGTACAACCTTTAATCTTTGCAATTTGACCTACTATGCTTCCAACAGCTCCTGCAGCACCAGACACTAAAACAGCATCTCCTTCTTTGAGTTCACCTACTTCTAAAATTCCGAAATAAGCCGTCATTCCAGGCATCCCTAAAGTGCCTAAATACGTAGGCAATGGAGCTAATGAAGGGTCAACCTTATGATATCCCTTACCATCTGTAAGCATATATTGCTGAACTCCTGTTTGACCATAAACATAGTCGCCAACATTAAATGTAGCATTCTTAGATTCAATTACTTTACCAACACCGCCGGCCCTCATCACATCATTTAATTCAACTGGTGCTATATATGACCTTCCTTCATTTATCCATCCACGCATGGCAGGGTCTAATGAAACATATTCACATTGTACTAAGATTTCCCCAATTTTAGGAGATGGAATTTCAGTCTCAACTAATTTCCAAGTATCTTTTTCTGGTAAACCTATAGGTCTTTTTTGTAATAATAATTGTTTGTTTTGTGCCATAATATTAATTATTCTTTATATCCAAATCTACGTAATTGATTTTTATTTGAGCGCCAGTCTTTATTGACTTTCACGTATAATTCTAAATAAATCTTTTTATCAAAAAATTTTTCTAAATCTTTTCTGGCTTCTGCACCAACACGCTTTAAAGCAGATCCTTTATGACCAATAATAATTCCTTTTTGAGAATCACGTTCTACCATAATAACAGAACGAATCTTAATAATTTTTTCTTCTTCAAAAAATTCTTCGGTGTCAATTTCAACGGAATAAGGAATCTCTTTTTTATAGTGAATCAATATTTTTTCGCGGATGGCTTCATTAACGAAAAATCGTTCAGGCTTATCTGTTAATTGATCTTTAGGATAAAAGGCAGGCGATTCGGGCAATAGTTCAATTATTTTATCGAAAATTGTCTGTACATTAAAGTTTTCTAATGCAGATACTGGGTATACCAGTGCATTAGGCACTTTTTCTTGCCAATAGCTCATTTTATCGTCAACTATTTCTTGAGAAGACTTGTCAATTTTATTGATCAGTAATAATACAGGAACTTTTGTATTGGTTATTTTGTTGAAAAAATTTTCATCTTTCAATTCTGTTTCACCGGGCTCAACCATATAAATTAGGACGTCGGCATCTTCAAAAGCCGATTTTACAAAATCCATCATAGAAGCTTGTAATTCATAAGCAGGTTTGATAATACCGGGTGTATCAGAAAATAAGATCTGAAAATCATCACCATTCACAATGCCCAAAATACGATGTCTAGTTGTTTGCGCTTTTGAAGTGATGATCGATAGTCGTTCACCAACAAAAGCATTCATAAGTGTTGACTTACCAACATTAGGATTTCCTATAATATTTACATAGCCAGCTTTGTGCTTCATATTTCAATGTTTGCTGGCAAAGTTACTCTTTAATTTATAGAGTAAAGCCCAAAATTAAGTACAAAATAATGGTCGTAATACCTCCAATTAGTGCATATGGTAATTGTGTCCTTACATGGTCAATATGGTCACTCGCTGAAGCCATCGAAGAGATTATGGAAGTATCAGAAATTGGTGAGCAATGGTCGCCAAAAATCCCTCCTCCCAACGTAGCTGCAATGACTAAGGTAATTTCAGAACCGTGAATTTCTGCCATAGGTATCGAAATAGCTAACATAATGGCAAAAGTGCCCCATGAAGTTCCTGTAGAAAATGCAATGAAAGAACTAATAATAAAAACCACAGCAGGTAAAAATTCCGGCGAAAGCCAATCTTTAGACCAGTTTGCTACAAACTGCCCTGTGCCTAATGCTTTACACGCATCGCCAATTGCAAAAGCTAAAAGCATTAAGAGTGCTAATGGCATTAATTCACTAATTCCTTTTAAAATTAAATCGATCATTTCTTTACTTCTCATAATTCCTTGTGACTTGTATAAAATCATAGAAACAAGTATAGAACTGATTACCGCATATAAAACTGAAGAGGAGCCAGAACCTTGTCCAATTGCCTGAGAAACATGATTTATGAATGAAGAATAATTTTCAACTGCCTCCCAACCTGTATAGGCCAAAAAAAAGGGCATCATAAAAACCATTGTTGCTAACGGAATGATCATGTTACGAGCTCTGGCAGGAATATTTTCCTTAGGTTTTAATGAGGTAATTTCATCAGAAAGCATTGGTTTAGAGCCATCGTTTAATAATTTGCCTGTTTCGCGAGTTCTTTTTTCGGCTTTAGCCATGGGGCCAATATCTTTCTTGAAAACAATCACTAAAAAAACAAGTAGTATTGCTAAAATCGGATAAAAATTATACTTAATTGAAGATAGCATTAATGAAAATGGATTTTCCAGTCCTTGAGCTAATAATAAACCCATGACAAATGCGCCCCAAGCGTTAAAAGGAATTAAAATAGAACTTGGTGCAGAGCTAGAATCTGCTATATAGGCTAGTTTTTCTCTTGGTATTTTTAACTTGTCAAAAACGGGGCGATAGAGCGTACCTACAGTTAAAGAACTAATACTTGTTTCTACAAACAATAGTAAACCTGTGACTAAGGCTAATAATTGAATGATTACTCTACTATAACCTGCTTCTTTTTTCTCAAAATATAAAATGAGTATATTTAATTTATTAATGAATCCTTCAACTCCTCTGGAATATTGAATAAAAAGCAAAAGTGCGCCGACTAACGCACTGAACATAATAGTTCTCGTATTACTTTCTGACTTGAAAACATTAACCATTGCTTCAAGTGTTGCCAAGGTACCAGTAAAGAAATTCCAATCGTTCATGATTATCCATGAAAACCAAATTCCAAAAACCAAAGCGACATAAACTTGTTTTGTTTTGAGTGCCAAAATAATGGCTATAACTGGAGGTAAAATTGATAAGAATCCGTAATCAGGCATAAACTTAAGGTTGGTTAAAAAAGTGTATCAGGTTCTATTAATTCGTTCAAACTATTTTTATAAGTATTGGGTAATAAATCTAAGCCATAAATATACGAAGCATTCATCCAACCAAAACCTTCACGTGTAATATATTCGAAATCAGTACCAACATTGCCATATTCGGCAAACACTTTGTGTGTGGCAGAAACAACATCATATTTCTCTGGTATTGTGCCATTATAATTCACGGCATTTTTAGTGATCATCCAGAGCCATCTATATATTAATTCATGTGCTTTTTCGGTATAGCCATAATTTAATAAACCTTTCCAGATCATCATTTGATGTGGTGCCCATCCGTTGGGATAATCCCATTGTCTAGCAGGTCTATTTTCAGAGATTTCCCCTCTTGCTTTTTCTGTGCAACCTGCAATTCCACCAAGGCAAATAAGTTGAGGTAAAGTTTTTGAAACGATTTTTTCGGCTTGTTCTTTTGATGCAATCTTTGCCCATAGAGGTAGGAGCGAAGTAGCAGCTATAAAAGGGATTTGCTGTTCTTTAATAAAGTTATAATCATAAAAGCAAGCGTCTTTATCATTCCATAAAAAGTTGAATATCAACTCTTTTCGTGTTTTTGCTTTTGTATTCCAGTAAGCGCTCGTATACGTTTCACCCTCGATGGAAGTAAAATTATCATCGAAATTAGCCGCAATAATATCTGCAAAGTCTTTTTCATATTTGTATAAAAAAGTGTTGAGCTCTACACAATTTAAATGTGCACATTGACCTTCTAATCGATATGAAGTGTCATGACCGTTTTCGCGAACAGTTCTATCGTGTACGAAATAAGTATCAAGTTCTTTGTTTATAATAGTTCGATTATAATACCCTTTTTCATAGTCTGAAATAGACATGTCGAGGTTATCCGCCAAGGGTTTTAAAATTGAATTATAATGCCCTTCTTCAACTTCAGGTGGTAAGCCTATTCCTTCAGCGAAATAACGATTAAGCCCGTTTTTGGTCATTCTTTTTTTAGGAACCATCCAAACAGTTTCGTATTCTTTAATAGCAGTAGATAAATTACTTTTTAGCCATGCTTTATCTGCACCATCAACTTGTTTTTCATAGATCTCACGAATTAGTGAGCTATAAAAAGGTGGTTGCGTTCTAGTGAGATAATAGGTTCTGTTAGCGTTTAAAATTTTACCATAATGTTCAATTTCATATTGAAAATTATCGGCCATAGATTTTGCCAATTCTTTTTTTGAACCGAGTAGTAAACCCACTGATTCAAAATAACTATCCCAACCATACATTTCATTAAATCGACCTCCAGGTACAACAAAAGGAACACCTTTAATAATGCCCTTTTTTTCTTCTAATTTTAAGGATAAAATGCCTGGCTTCTCATTGATGCTCAATACATATTCGGGCGTGATATCTTCGGGAAGTTTAATGACTTCTAAATTAGTACTAGAAGTTTCTAATTCTTTAAAATAATTAAATGCTTTTTTGTCGTTAAACGGAATGTAAATTCGTTGAATATCGCCAGTAGCCTTTTCATCGGTAAGCACTTGAATTAAACCTTCTTTATCAATAGACCGTGTTAAACCATTCCAATAATAATCTTCAATCATTCGCTTTAATCGAGACGTAGGAATTTCGAATATTTTTTCAGTATCAATTCTGTCGTGATCATCTTCCTTAGCCAAGATAAGTTCTTGCAGTAAATTTGAAAGATAATATGTGCCTTTTATAGCTACTGTGTTACCCCCATTAAGGTCTATTAAAACAAAAGTTTTTGGACCATTGTCTTCGATCGTAATTCTTTTATCTCCATCAGTATCTTCTTGTTCTAGAAGCTGTTTTAAAGCGGTAGAAATATTAAGCTTGAATTGCATTGCTAGTCGTTAATTTTTTAAGAATAAAATATGAAATAAGTAATAATCCCATTGGAATTAAAGTATAATAAAATGCATTTTCAGGGCCTTGATTCTTAAATAACCATCCAATAATTCTGGATCCTAATGTGCCACCTAAGGCAGAAAAAACAACAATCAAGCCAGTCATCGGACTATGTAATTTTTTCGGTAAAGAACTTAAAATAACTGAATTAAGTAATGGGTAAATAGGCGCAATAAATAACCCTACGATAGGAAAGGCGAAGCCAATTAACGGAATGTCACTCAAGCTATTTATCTCTCCAACCGATACATTTAATGTTTTAGGTAAGACAAAAATCACCAATAACATCGCGGTAATAGTACAAAATGACAATACCCATATCCAATTTATTTTTCGGCTAAGCACACCCGCCAACAATCGCCCAATGGCTAAACAAATGGCTAAAATACTTGCCATCATAATACTTATGTTTTCGGGGAGATGCAATACTTTGTCATTAAAAGAAGGTAGCCAAGTCATAATGCCTTGTTCGATCATTACAAATAAGAAGGCACTAATAACAAAAACGATGATTAAAAGTCTTGCCAGTAAACTGAACATTTGCTTGAAGTCATCAAGAACATCGGCACCAGGCACTTCAGGTTCGTCCTCGAATTTTGTAAATAATAAAAACAGAAAGGAAAGTATTGACAATCCAGCGAGCAACCAATATACATTTAACCATGCATCAGGTTTGCCATCTATATTAAATGCCGGGAATAAAAAATAGGCTAGCGCAATTCCAATCATAAAAACACCTTCTATACTACTCATGAAGCTATTATGCTCTTTTTCTCCTGAAGTTACCATGCCTATCATTGAATATACCGAAACTTTAATCAATGCAAAAGAGATTCCCACAGTGGCGAATAGTATTTTGGCAGTATCAAATGAATTGCCAAAATACATGACCATGCATGCAAAGGAGACTAGAGCTAAGGCTATTAACATGGCTTTTTTATAACCTAATCTTGGTAAAAAAGAGGCAATAAAAAAAGATACAAAAGCAATTGGTAAATCTTTAAAAGCTTCAAGTATGCTTGCCTGAACTTCATCAACACCATAATTATTTTGAGATTTTAAAATTACAATTCCAACACTATTTAGTAAAATAGCGAAAACAAAATAGTTGATATATAATGATAGTTTTACGCCAATGTTCTTCATTCATTTATGACTTTTGACACTTAAATTGTAGGTATTAACTCAATAAATTTAAGCGTTTGGTTTTAGAAAATTATTCTTCGAATGTAGTGTATATATTTAAATTTCAACTAAATTGATTTCGTATTAATTTAATAGAATTGTTTATATATATGCAATTTACTTACTGATATCTTTGTATATTTTTAATTACTTTGTTGAAAGTATCAGTAATTTTAATAGTATGATTTTTAATAATTTGACAAAATATCTTCATCTAATAAACTAAATTAAAACAGTTTCATCTAGACAAAATAAAATCAATCTGGTAATGGAAAAACAAGTACGTATTTGGGCAATAACGGTGGCCTTAGCCGGATTTTTATTTGGGTTTGATACGGTGGTAATTTCAGGAGCTAACTTGCCTATTAAAGAATTATGGAATACTTCACCATTGTTTCACGGTACTTTTATTATGTCGATGGCATTATGGGGTACAGTGTTAGGTTCATTGTTAGGTGGTATACCATGTGATAAATTTGGTAGGAAGAAAACACTTTTTTGGATTGGTATTTTGTATTTGCTCTCTGCACTCGGTTCAGCTTTAGCGACAGATCCTTATCTATTTTCATTCTTTCGATTTATCGGAGGAGTAGGTGTAGGGGCTTCATCGGTAGCTGCACCAATCTATATCGCCGAAATTTCTTCCTCAAAAAACCGCGGGAGTCTGGTGGCATTGTACCAGTTTAATATAGTCTTCGGAATTTTTATAGCATTTATATCTAACTATTTATTGAAAGGATTTGGAGGGGCAAATGATTGGCGTTGGATGTTAGGAGTTGAAGCCATTCCTGCGTTTTTATATATATTGATGATAATACGAGTACCAAATAGCCCAAGATGGTTAGCCCTTAAAAAGAAAGATGATGAAGGAGCACTTAAAGTTTTAAATATATTGTATGACAAAGAACGTGCAATTAATAAGCTACATGAAATTAAGCAAGATCTTGTTGCACATGTTAAAGGAGAAGGACTCTTTCAGAAAAAGTACAGTACAGTATTATGGTTAGGTTTTATGATTGCCTTTTTTAATCAGTTGTCGGGTATTAATTTCGTCTTGTATTATGCTCCCGAAATTTTAGAAAGAGCAGGTCTAGCAAGTCAGGAATCTTTGTTTAGTTCAATTTCTATTGGAATTATCAATCTTATTTTTACGTTTGTAGGCGTTAAACTTATCGATAAATTAGGACGTCGTCAATTAATGAAAATTGGCTCTATAGGTTATATTATAAGTTTAGCCATGGTTGGTTGGTGTTTTTACACAGATGCAAGTTCTGGTTTATTAATAACTTTTATACTCATTTTTATTGCGTCGCATGCAATTGGGCAAGGAGCCGTTATTTGGGTATTTATTTCAGAAATTTTTCCGAATCAGGTTCGAGCCTTTGGTCAATCTTGGGGAACCGGTACACATTGGGTGTTTGCGGCGATCATAACGTTAGTAACACCGCTATTTTTAGATTCAGAAAATGGAATATTTAAAGAAAATCCCTGGCCAATATTCATCTTTTTTTCTTTTATGATGGTATTACAATTGGCATGGGTTATTTTTAAAATGCCCGAAACGAAGGGAGTTTCGCTTGAAGAGTTAGAAAAAGAACTAATTAAAGAAGAATGATGTTGAATGTAGTTTGTTATGGTGAAGTATTATGGGATGTTTTTCCTACACATAAAAAAATTGGCGGGGCACCTTTAAATGTTGCTCTACGTTTGAACTCTTTTGGAGTAAATACAAATATAATTTCGAGTATAGGCAATGACCAAAATGGGAGAGAACTTCTAAAATATGCTACTAACAATAAGTTGGATGACGCTACAATTCAAATTAATGATCAATACGAAACGGGTTGTGTAAATGTAACTTTAGATGAAAAAGGTTCAGCTTCTTATGAGATTGCATATCCAGTTGCCTGGGATAAAATTGAACTAACAAATAACTCTATAGAAAAAGTAAAAGCATCAGATGCTTTTATTTTCGGAAGTTTAGCATGCAGAGATAACGTTTCAAAAAACACATTAATAAAATTGTTAACTCATGCTAAGTTTAAAGTATTCGATGTGAATCTACGACCACCGCATTATACAATGGATTTATTATTGGATTTTATGAAAAAGGCTGATTTTATAAAATGTAATGATGATGAATTAGAAGAAATATGTCATGCCTTAGATTTTGATTCTGATGAGATGCATAAACAAATCGAGTTTCTTGCAAAAAAGACAAGCACGAGTAAAATTTGTATTACAAGAGGCCGAGATGGAGCGCTACTCTTTACCGATGGTAAGTATTATGCTAATAATGGTTATCTAATTAACGTTGCTGACACCGTTGGTGCAGGTGATTCTTTTTTAGCTGCATTGATCTATAAACTTTTGTCAAATACTTCACTACAACAGGCCTTAGACTTTGCAATCGCTGTTGGAACTTTAGTCGTTTCTAAAAGTGGAGCAAACCCTACGCTCAGTAATTCTCAGATTTTAGATTTTATAGAGAATGGAACGCCCTAAGTAAGAAAACGTATTACCGAAAACGTTTTCGTTTGAAAGTTATTAACACGAAAACGTTTTCGTAATATCAATTTATGTGAATGAAAAGTTAAATTATATTATCTTCCGCCTTGAATTATTGTGGATTTCTGATTTCTAAGGATGATAAAATGTATTTATTACAAAAATCACGAATGAAATTTATGTACTAACAGCTTTTGTTGACCCCCCAGTTTCAGATTCACAATGGAAACAATTAACTAATTTAAATAAATTATGAAATTCAAATTACTCAAACAATTAATGTTTTTTGGTATTATGCTATGTAGTAGTGTAATGCTTGCGCAAACAGTAACTGGTACGGTAACAAGCAACGATGGCCCTTTGCCAGGTGTTAGTGTTATTGTTAAAGGAACTTCTAATGGAGCCAGTACAGATTTTGATGGAATATATTCCGTTGATAATGTAGCTTCAGATGCTGTGTTGGTATTTAGCTTTGTAGGCTATACAACACTAGAAGTTGCAGTAAACGGACAATCAACGATTGATGTAAAGTTAGAGGAAGATGCTCAAGCTTTAGACGAAGTTGTAATTGTTGGTTATGGATCAAATGTTAAAAAAGAAATTACAACGGCTGTTACAAGTGTTGGTGAAGAAGATTTTAACAAAGGTGTGATCAGTGATGCTACACAACTTTTACAAGGTAAGGTAGCTGGTCTTACGGTTTACAATAAAGGTGGTAATCCCAATTCGACTGCAACAATTCGTTTAAGAGGTATTTCTACGGTAGGTGGTAATACAGAGCCATTAGTTGTAATCGATGGTGTTTTAGGACAGTCATTAAGCAATGTTGATCCTGCAGATATTGAAAACATCACTGTTTTAAAAGACGGTTCAGCAGCGGCTATTTATGGTACGCGTGGATCGAGTGGTGTAATTTTAGTAACAACGAAGTCTGGTAAGTCTGGACAGCCATTTAGTGTTTCTTATAATGGGCAATTTTCTTCTGCATCTATATCAAATCAAATTGATCTTATGGGTAGAGAAAAATTCCTAGCTACAGGGGGTACTGATCTTGGAGCTAATACTGATTGGAGAGATGAAGTTACACAAACTGCTGTATCGCAAGTACACAACATTTCTGCTGTAGGTGGAACAGATAATTCGAATTATCGTGTATCGGTTAATTTTAGAGATGCTGAAGGTATTTTAATTAACTCAGGTTTCGAACAATTCAATGCTAGAACAAAACTTTCAGGTAAAATGTTAAATGATAAATTAAAGATCGACTTTAATTCTTCATTAACACAACGTGATAGTGACTTTGGGTTTAATGAAGCCTTGCGTTACGCTACAGTATATAATCCAACCGCTCCTGTTTTAGGTTCAGATGCACCTTTTGCATTCAACGCCGATCAGTTTGGAGGTTATTTTGAAACCTTAGGTTTATTTGATAGTTTTAATCCTGTTTCAATTGCAGAACAAAACAAAAACTATGGTTCTAGAACTATCATCAATTATAGTTTAGATTTCAAATATTATTTTGCAGATAATTTATCTGCTAACTTGAATGTTGGTGAACAAATTGAAAAGAATACAAACAGACAATATTATCCAGTAACTTCTTTCTTTAGAGGAAATGCTGTGAGTCCGTTTAGAAAAGGTAGAGCTGATTTCTTTAATAATGAAGCAAGAAATAAAACGTTAGAGTTATATGCTACATATAACAAGTCGTTTAGTGATTCATTTACTTTCAAATTTACAGGAGGTTATTCTTGGCAAGAGACTGACTATAACGAATACTATTTACAAATAGGAGATTTTCCTCCAGGTGTAAATTTTGATTTTAGTGATAATATCGAGGTTTCTCAAGATTTATTAGAAGCTGGGCGTGTTATAGCAAATAGTGGTCGTAATGATGATGACAGAATTATTGCATTCTTTGCGAGAGCAAATGTTGCAATAAACGATGCAATTTATGTGAATGCTTCGATTAGAAGAGAAGGATCAAGTAGATTTGGTGAGGACGAGCAATGGGGTCTTTTCCCTTCGGCTGCGATAGGAGCTGATTTGAATAAATTCTTAGAATTAGATAATGTAAACTTGTTAAAAGCCAGATTAGGTTATGGTGTTACAGGTGCTATTCCTCCAGGAGTAGGTTTATCTCAAACAACTTTTGGTGTTACTAATGGTGGAAACGGGTTCGGTTCTTCAAGTACTGGTTTAGGTAGTAGAGCACCAAATCCTGGACTTAAATGGGAAGAAAAAAGAGAAATAAATTTAGGTTTTGAATTCGAAACAGATCGTTTGTCAGCTACGTTAGATTTATATAATAGAGATATAGTAGATTTTATTACAAATCAAAATATTGACGCTGCGGCTAACAATGGGTTTACTAGCCAATTTCAAAATGGTGGTCAGTTAAATACCAAAGGTATAGAGCTAAGTGTGAATTATGATTTTGTAAATAATGACAAGATGACGTATAATTCAGGAATCATATTTTCTTCGTACAAAACAATACTTGACAAGAATACAGGTGGAGATAGAACTACAGCGAATTTAGGTGCGCCAGGTCAAAACAGTACCAATGTAATTTTGGTAAGAGAAGGTGAAGAAATTGGTCAAATATGGGGCCCTGTTTTCTCTGGAGAAGTTGATGCTAACGGATCACCAATATTGGTTGATGTAAATGGCGATGGTAATTTAGTTACTGATCAAGGGAGTGCCTTGAACGACGATGTAGATTTCGAAGTGTTAGGGAAGGGAATTCCTGATTTTGAATTAAGTTGGACACATTCATTAACGTATGGTAATTGGGATGCTAATGTATTGTTTAGAGGTGCATTTGGTCATAGCTTAGTGAACACGTTCCGTGCTTTTTACGAGCCAAGAATTGGTTCTCAATCATCGTACAATTTTGTGAATACTGAATTGGCTAGAGATGATATTAGAACGGCTCAATTTAGTTCATACTATGTAGAGAAAGCGGATTTCTTGAGATTAGATAACCTATCTATAGGTTATAATTTTGATATCAAAAATGAGTATATCAAAAACATTAGATTATCATTAACAGGTCAAAATTTATTTACAATTACTGGGTATACTGGATCTGATCCTGAGCCATCTTTACAAGATTTTGGAGCTGTAGATAATGGTGGAGATTTAGGTTCGGCAGATGTATTAGCGCCGGGTGTTGATAGACGTTATAATTATTTTCAGTCTAGAACAATTACTTTAGGATTAAATATTAACTTTTAATTAAAATTACAAAAAAATGAATCGTTTAATAAAATTAACATTCTTAAGTAGTATGCTGTTTATGGCATATTCTTGTACAGATCTCGAGGAGGTCTTAGAAGATGAGTTAACTACTGAGTTTTCAGATGATGGTGTTACTGTTATAGAAGGAGCTACCTCTGGTGGAATTCTTCCATCGGGTGCTTTAGCGCCTTCGTATAACAGACTTAGAAATGGATCTGCAGGTCACGGAAGTTATTATTCTGCGCAAGAGGTTTCGTCTGATGAAATGACTTTAGGCCAGAAAGGTGGTGACTGGTTTGATGGTGGTATATGGATACGTATGCATAGACACACTTTTGATTCGTCAAATGGTACGTTTAACAATATCTGGAATGATGCTTATGGAGGTATAGGTGAAGTAAATTTAGCCTTAGAAGGTGGTTCTTTATCTCCTTCAGAAGCTGCACAAGCTAGAACTATTAGAGCTTTCTTTTACTGGAGACTTTTAGACAACTTTGGTAGAATAAAAATAATTACTGCTTCAGGTGCTGATGCTCCACAAGGAACAAGTACTCAAGCTTTTGACTTTGTAGAAAGTGAATTGTTAAGTGTCTTAGGAATTGGCGCTGTTACAAATAGTTTAGATTTATCAGGTAGTGCTTTAGGTACGGCCGCTGAACCATATTTAGTGGGCCAATTTGGGGCATTAGGTTTATTAGCTAAATTATATTTAAATGCAGAAGTATATACAGGTACACCACATTATCAAGAAGCTGATTGGGCTGCGACATATATTATAGACAATGGTCCTTACCAATTATGTGCTGATGGATGTTCTGTTACTAATTTGGCTCAACGACCAGCGGTTGCTTCAGATCCTGCTACTTTAGAAGGATATGCTGCGGTATTTGCACCAAACAATCAATTCAATCCTGAAATGATTTGGTCTATACGCTACGATGCTGTTTCTGCTACAGGTATGAATTTCTCTCAAATGCAATTTCATTACAGTACTCAGTTAACATATGCTTTAGACGCACAGCCATGGAATGGATATCAAGTTGTAGAGGAGTTTTATAATAGTTATGATGATGCTGATGCTAGAAAAGAAGCAAATTTCTTGGCTGGTCCACAATTAGATTTCGGTGGTAGTGCTTTACTTGATTTTGCTGCAGATGATGATGATCTTCAACTAAATTACACACCGTTTATCAGTGAGTTAGAGCCAAATTCTGTTAGAGAAAGTGGTGTTCGTGGTAAGAAATTTAGCTTCCAATTATTTGGTAGACCAGAAATGAATAATGACTACCCAATTTTTAGATTAGGTCAAGTACATTTAATACGTGCTGAGGCAAAAGCAAGAGCTGCAGGTGATTGGAGTTTAGCTGAGCCAGATGTAACTGCTTTAAGAGATAGAGTTGGTTTAGGTCCATTAGGAACAATCACAGCAGATAGTTTCTTAGCCGAAAGAGGTAGAGAAATGTTTATGGAATCTTCTCGTAGAACTGACTTGATCCGTTTCGGTAAATTTGGAGGTTCTTGGTGGGAAAAAACAAATTCTGATGCGTTCAGATCTGTGTTTCCAATACCACAAGACCAAATTAATGCGTCAAGTGGTACTTTAACACAGAATTTAGGATATTAATTTGAATTAAGTTTATTATATTAAAAAGGTTGTTCTTAGGAGCAACCTTTTTTTGTACATTGTATATAATGAAAACTATTTTGCCTTTTCTATTTGTTCTACTAATCTCCTGTTCTAGCAAAGAAGAACAAAAGGAGACACTTTTTATTTTAAATAGTAATGATATTGGTATTTCATTTGAAAACACATTGACATATGACGAAGTATTTAATCCATATGTATATCGAAATTTTTATAATGGAGGCGGTGTTGCTATAGGAGATGTTAACAATGATGGACTCGAAGATATTTACTTTACGGGTAATATGGTTGATAACAAGTTATACCTGAACAAAGGCAACTGGCAGTTTGAAGATATTACTGCCAAAGCGGGTGTATCTTGTTCGAATGTATGGTCTAGCGGAGCGATATTTGCTGATATAAATGGTGATGGTTTGTTGGATTTATACGTTTGTAAGGCCGGAAAACCAGGTGGAGAGAATAGACACAATGAGCTTTTTATAAATAATGGTGATCTTACATTCACTGAATCTTCCAAAGAATATGGTTTAGATATTACGGGTTTATCAGTGCATGCAGCATTCTTCGATTATGATAAAGACGGCGACTTAGACGCGTATCTTTTAAATAATTCTATAAAATCTATCGGAGCTTTCGATCTAGTTAAAGACCAAAGGTTGACTCCTGATGTCTCGGGTAGTGGTAATAAATTTATGAGAAATGATAACGGAAAATTTGTTGAGATTACTGAAGAGGCTGGAATTTACTCTAGTAAAATTGGTTTTGGATTAGGAATTACCTTAGGCGATTTTAATGATGACAACTGGACTGATATTTTTATATCGAATGATTTTTTCGAAAAAGATTACCTCTATATCAATGATGCGAAAGGAGGTTTTTCAGAACAACTAGAAGATTATTTTCAATCAATTTCCATGGGTTCAATGGGAGCAGATTTAGCAGATTTAGACAATGACCTGAAAACTGATTTAATGGTTACTGAAATGTTGCCAGAAACAGAGGAACGCCAAAAAACAAAAACTGTTTTTGAATCTTGGGACAAACATCAGTTAGCCATAAAACAGGGTTATTATAATCAGTTTTCCAGAAATACGCTTCAAAGAAATTTGGGAAATGGAAACTTTATTGAATTAGGACGCCAAGCCAATGTCTCGGCAACTGAATGGAGTTGGAGTGCACTGTTGTTTGATATGGATAATGATGGCTATAAAGATATATATGTTAGTAATGGCATTTATAAAGACTTGCTAGATAGAGATTATCTTACTTACGAAGCCAATGATGAAACGATTAGAAATAGAATTAATAGCAATGAAAAAGAAGTCATAAAGAAATTAATTGATGTGATGCCATCGAAAGCTGTGCCCAACGCTACTTTTCATAATTTAGGAAATTTTAATTTTGAAAATAAAAGTAAAGATTGGGGTTTAGATCAGCCAAGCTTTAGTAATGGAAGTGCATACGCTGATCTTGACAATGATGGAGACTTAGATATTGTCGTTAATAATGTAAACATGCCTTCTTTTATTTACGAAAACAAAACGGACACCTTAACATCTCGAAGTGTCATGTTAAAATTTTCGCAAAAAGATAAAAATGTATTCGGTATCGCAACCAAGGCGACCATAAAATATGCCAATAATAAAATGGGCTATAGCGAAAACTATAATTCTAGAGGCTTTCAAAGTAGTGTTGCCAATGGAATTCATTTTGGTGTTGGTGATACTAAGACCATAGATTCTCTCTTTATAACATGGTCGGATGGAACAACATCAACTATGTCAAATTTGGCTACGAATAAAACATATGTGATTGAGCAACCTATACAACCAGACAGTATGCTGTCGGGCATCGCGAACACTTCAGTAAAACCAATTCTTGAAGAGATACCCCCTTTATTTAATTTTGCTCATTTAGAAAATAGTTATGTTGATTTTAATAAAGAGCGTTTGTTAACACAGATGTATAGTAATGAAGGTCCTTGTCTTGCTGTAGGAGATGTTAATAATGATAATAGCATTGATTATTTTGTTGGCGGTGCTAAAAATCAATCAGGAGCATTGTTCATATCAAGTCTAACAGGTTTTAATAAAATTACGAAACCATTTATCGATGATTTAAATTCTGAAGATACAGATGCTACTTTTTTTGATGGAGATAATGATGGAGATCTAGATTTATACGTATGTCATGGAGGTAGGGCATATTCTCAATATTCTATTGCTTTAAACGATGCCTATTACGTGAATAACAACGGAACATTTGAAAAATCATTGAAAGCATTATCATTTCCGAAAACAATAAGCTCATCAGTAGTAAAACCAGCCGATTATGATAATGATGGCGATCAAGATTTATTTGTTGGAGAGCGTTATAAAACAAATCTGTATGGAAAACCATGTTCTGGATATCTTTTAGAAAACGATGGAAATGGTAACTTTAAGCACATGAAGAATGATGCCATGGAAAATATTGGTATGATTAAGAATGCAAGCTGGGTAGATATTAATAATGATGGTTTGAAAGACCTCATAGTTTCTGGGGAATGGATGCCTATTAGAATTTTCATCAATGAAAATAAACGATTAGTTGATAAAACGAAGGTATATGAAATGGAAAATACAAGTGGGCTTTGGTCTGCTATGGAAATGATAGATGTTGATAATGACGGCGACTTAGATATTGTAGCCGGAAATATGGGATTGAATAATTTCTTCGAATCAGATATGAGAATGTATATTCACGATTTCGATAGCAACGGTTTTGAAGAGCAGCTTATTTGTAAGAAAAAAGATGATAGTTACTATCCAATAGTAGATAAAGATGCGTTAATCTCACAAATACCATCGTTGAAAAAGAAATTGTTATACTATAAAGATTATGCGAATGCTAGCATTGAAACTATCTTTTCGAAAGAACTTATCAACCAAGCTTATATTGTTGACTTAAAAATGTTAAAAAGCACTATATTTTTCAATGAAAATAATAAATTTGTGTCCCAAAAATTACCCAGTGAAGTACAATATTCACCAATATATGCGATTACAGCCGATGATATAAATGAAGATGGATATACAGACTTATTTTTCGGGGGAAATCAATACCTGGTAAAACCACGATTTGGTCGATATGATGCCTCTATGGGGTGGGTGTTATTTGGCTCAAAAGAGGCAAACATAACAACGTCAAAACCAGCTCCCTTGAATATTAAAGGGCAGATACGAGGCCTTAAATGGATAAAACACAATAATAACAAACTATTAATTGCAACTATAAATAATGAAAAAACAAGTTTCTATACTATTAAAGAATAGCGTTAAAGTTTTGGTGGTACTTTTTTTAATAATGCAAGTCAGTTGTAATAAATCTGAATATGACAAGCTTGTAAATAATGAAATGGCCAAAAACATTGTGAATGATTCGCTCATTTTTGGAATGAAATTTGGTCAAACGAGAAAATTGTTTTATGACCAATGTTGGAAGCTAAACAACCAAAAAATAATCAACCAAGGGTCGTCAAATAATTTTGTTGAATACCAACTACCAATGAAAGAAAGTGATAGCACAAAGAGCCCTATCACAATGCTGTTTTATGGCATATTTAATAAGAAAAAGATCATGACAGGAATGGATATGAAATTTCATTATGTTGCTTGGTCACTTTGGAACAAATCTTTACAGTCAGATAAGTTAGTACCTATAGTGAAGGATAGCCTCAAATCTTGGTTTCCTGGGAATGATTTTATAGTAGTGCCAGCTAAGAAAACCAAGAGGGAGATTCATGTTAAAATCGACGGAAATCGACGTATTTTAATAGAACCTATTGCTGATAGTAAAACAGTTGATGTTAGAATTGATGATTTAAGGTATGTGCTTGATAAAATAAACTGATGAAACAAATATTGATGAATTATAGTAAATTAACAATAGTCTTATTGCTGCTTTTTATGGCATCCTGTAAAAAGGAACAGAAGCTGACTACAAAAACTTTTGAACTATTAGACGAATCGATTACTGGTATTGACTTTTCTAATGATTTGACATATGATAATGACTTTAACGTTTATAAATATCGCAATTTTTATAATGGTGGAGGTGTTTCAATTGGTGATATAAACAATGATAATTTACTTGATATATATTTTACATCGAATCAGAATAAAAATAAACTATATCTCAATCAAGGTGATTTTAAATTTAAAGATATTAGCGATGCGGCTGGTGTAGGTGGTGAAAAACCGTGGTCAACAGGTGTTACTATGGTCGATATTAACGCAGATGGACTTTTAGATATTTATGTATGTAATTCTGGTGATTTAAAAGGTGAGAACAAACAAAACGAGCTTTTTATTAATAATGGAGATTTAACTTTTACAGAAAGTGCCTTAGCATATAACTTAGGAGATAGAGGATTCTCAACACATGCTTCTTTTTTCGACTTTGATAAAGATGGTGATTTAGATGTTTATATCTTGAATAATTCTTATCAAGCCATAGGGAGTTTTGACTTACGGAGAAATGAAAGACCAAATAGAGATCTGTTGGGTGGAGATAAATTAATGGAGAATGTTGATGGAAAATTTATAGATGTTAGCGAAAAAGCAGGTATTTATGGCAGTGTTGTTGGTTTTGGTTTAGGAGTTACAATTGGAGATGTAAATAATGACGGCTGGGAAGATATCTATGTTTCTAATGACTTTTTTGAAAGAGACTATTTATATATCAATAATCAAAATGGAACATTTGCAGAAAAATTTGAAGATCAAATAACGGCCACAAGTGGCGCTTCGATGGGCGCAGATATGGCAGATATAAATAATGATGGCTATAATGATATTTTTGTCACTGAGATGTTACCTTCTGATTATGAACGTTTAAAAACAGTAACGACTTTTGAAGATTGGAACAAGTATCAACTAAAAGTGAATAATGGATACTACCATCAATTTACAAGAAATACATTTCAATTAAATAATAAGAACAATTCTTTTAGTGAAATTGGAAGATTAAGTGGAGTTGAAGCTTCTGATTGGAGTTGGGGAGCATTAATTTTTGACATGGATAATGATGGTTTAAAAGATCTTTTTATATCTAATGGTATTTATAGAGATCTAACCAATCAAGATTATCTTCAATACATATCGAACGAACAAGTTTTAAAATCAATTACTGCAAACAATGAGGTTGATTATGCAAAACTAATCGAAATCATTCCTTCGAATAAAATAAAAAATCATGCCTACAAAAATGTGGGAGATTTAAAATTTAACGATTATCCAGCATCAGGATTACAAACTGAGAGTTTTTCAAATGGTGCTGCCTATGGTGATTTAGATAACGATGGCGATTTAGATTTAATTGTAAATAATCTAAACATGAAAGCTTTTGTGTATCAGAATACGACTACAGAGACAAAAAATACCCCTTATTTAAAATTTATCCTTAAAGGAGAAAATTCAAATAGTCAAGCCATTGGTTCGAGAATTGAAATTGTTTCAAATAAGCAATCTATAGAAAACCAACCAACAAGAGGTTTTCAATCAAGTGTTGATCCTCGACCTAATTTTGGTTTAAAATCAAATGATCCTGTAGCTGTAAAAGTTATATGGCCTTCAGGTAAAATAACCGTTTTAAACGATGTACAGCCGAATCAAATGATTACACTTTCTGAAAGTGATGGAGTGTTTACTGAAGTCATTGCTGATACTGGTCAAATTGAATTATTTCAAGAAGATCACGGAATTGTCAAATTTGCACATAAAGAAAACAACTTTGTTGATTTTAATCGAGATCGGTTATTGCATCATATGTGCAGTACTGAAGGTCCAAGAATGTCAATGGCAGACGTAAATAATGACGGAAAGCAAGATTTATTTATCGGAGGGTCAAAAGGTTCATCGCCAACCCTTCTTTTTGGGACAGACAGTGATTTCGTAAACGGTAAAACAAAAGATTTTGAAAAAAACATGAATTCTGAAGATATGTCAAGCCTATTCTTTGATGCAGATAATGATGGGGATTTAGACTTGTACATTTGTAGTGGGGGCGTAGAATTTTCACAATATTCATCAGATTTTTTGGATAGACTTTATTTCAATGATGGCAAAGGAAATTTCAATCTTTCAGAGCAAAAATTGCCCACAAAAGGATCATTGCATAGTACATCAACAGTAATATCTTCAGATATAGACAATGATGGCGATTTAGATTTGTTTGTAGGAGAACGCGTAGTGCCGTTAAGGTATGGGGTCAAATGTTCAGGTTTTATCTTACAAAATGATGGCAAAGGTAACTTTACAGATGTTACTGAAAGTGTGGCGAAAAATTTAAAGAATATAGGTATGATCACTGATGCAATATTCCAAGATTTGGATGCAGATGGAGATGATGATTTGTTAATTGTAGGAGAATTTATGGGAATTGAAATCTTTATAAACCAAAATGGATTCTACACTAGAAAAGAAGAAAGTGATGTAAAAGATTTAAAGGGTTGGTGGAACACCATACACAAAGCTGATTTAGATAATGATGGCGATGTTGATTTTATTGTAGGAAATCATGGCTTGAATAGTAGATTTAGAGCAAGTCCTGAAAAACCAATTACGCTGTTTTCAAGTGATTTTGATAAAAATGGTTTTACAGATCCGGTACTGGCTTTTAGAGCATCTAATGGAAAAGATTATCCTTATGCGTTACGCCATAATTTAATTGATCAAATGAAAGGATTGAAGAAAAAATTCCCAGATTATGAGTCCTTCAAAGATGCAAGTATGGATGTTATTTTTACTAAAGAGCAATTAGACGCTTCTAATCAACTAAAAGCAACGACATTATCTTCGATAGTTTTAATTAATAAAGGGAATATGAAATTTGATGTCTTAGAATTACCAGTCGAAGCACAATTTTCTTCTATTTATGCAATTAATACAGCTGATTTTGATAATGATGGAGATCAGGATATTGTACTAGGAGGTAATCTATTTAATGTAAAACCAGAGGTTGGTAGATATGATGCTACATACGGCGTTTATTTAGAAAATGAAGGCAATATGAAGTTCAAAACCCATAAGAATGGAAATGGATTTTTCGTTAAAGGAGAAGTTCGTGATTTAATAGTGCATGAAAAGAAACTTCTAGTTGCTAGAAACAGTGATTCATTAGCTGTATTCAAATATTAAGAAATGAAAAATGTAATAAAATTTGTCATTGTAGCTATTTTATTGTTTGCAGGCTGTAAAGAGAAAAAAGAGGTTAATGTTGAAAGAGCGGCTATATTTTTTGAAGAAGTTTCTTCAGAAGTAAGTGGGATTGATTTTTCAAACGATTTATTTCATCGAGAAGATTTGAATATTATTGAATACCTATACTATTACAATGGAGGTGGTGTTGCGATTGGTGATATTAATAACGACGGACTTGAAGATATTTACTTAACTGCGAATCAAAAACCCGATAAATTATACCTCAATTTAGGAGACTTAAAATTTAAAGACATTACGCTAGATGCAGGGATAGAAATAGATTCTACATGGTCGTCAGGTGTCACTATGGAAGATATTAATAATGATGGATTCTTAGATATCTATGTGTCAAAAGTTGGTAATTATAAAGAACTGCAGGCACACAACTTATTATATATTAATAAAGGAAATAATACGTTTACCGAATCTTCTACTATTTACGGATTAGATTTTTCAGGTTTATCAACACAAGCCTCGTTTTTTGATTATGATAACGATGGTGATATGGATATGTACTTAATGAATCACTCCGTACATACCCCAAGAAGTTATGGAAGCATAGATAGACGTAAAATTAAAGATTCACTTTCAGGAGATAAATTTTACGAAAATAGATTGAATCAAAATCAAATAAAATTTGAGGATGTTACCGAAGCTTCTGGTATATACAGTAGCGCCTTAGGATATGGATTAGCTTTAACAACTTCTGACGTAAATAATGACGGTTTTATCGATATTTATGTAGGAAATGACTTTCATGAAAATGATTATTTATATATAAATCAAGGAAACAAAACATTTAAAGAATCAGCAACAGATTATTTGAGCCATACCTCAAGGTTTACCATGGGAGTTGATATTGCTGATATTAATAATGACCAGCAGTTGGATATTTTTTCATTAGACATGATGCCATTTAACCATAAGATATTTTTAAAATCGGGCGGTGAAGATTCAGATAAGGTGAGTCAAATCAAGAAAAACTTTGGCTTTAGAAAGCAGTATGCTAGAAACACGTTACAGCTAAATCAGCAGAATAAAGGGTTTACCGATATTGCTTTAATGACGAATACGTACGCTACAGATTGGAGTTGGTCGGCATTGATTCAAGATTATGATAATGATGGTCTAAACGATATTTATATCACCAATGGTATTTATAAAAGGCCTAACGATCTCGATTATATTAATTATTTAAGCAATGTAAATTTCGCAAAATATAATCGATCACAACAAAACGAATTAGAAGAAAGTATCATTAAACAAATACCTACGATTAAAATTCCAAATGTGGTATTTCGAAATAAAGGGAATTTACAATTCGAGATGCTTACAGACAAAGCTGGTTCAGACCCATCCTACTCTAATGGCTCAGCATATAGTGATTTAGATAATGACGGAGATTTAGATGTGGTAGTGAATACAATCAATCAAACAGCTTTGTTGTTAGAGAATAAAAGTACAGATACGATAAATAACAATTTTATATCCTTCACTTTAAAAGGTGACAGTACTCATAAAAATACTACCGGTGCAAAGGTATATTTGTATGCAGATACTATCGTAAAATATAATGAGTTAAATGTTACAAGAGGCTTCCAATCATCATCAACACATAAAATTCATTTTGGTATTGGAAAAATACAAAAAGTAGATAGTGTAAAAATACAATGGTTAGATGGGATGTCTCAAAGTGTTACCGGATTATTGGTTAATCAGCATCATGTTCTTACAAGAGACAATTCTACACATACAACAACAAAATTTAGTGTAAACAATGATGAAAAATCTGTTCGAACCTTTCCGTTCATGCATCTTGAGAATAATTATCTAGATTATAATAAAGAACCATTAATGCCTGAGAAACTTTCAGCAGAAGGGCCAGCACTTGTAAAAGCTGATTTTAATGATGATGGTTTAGAAGATATTTTTATTGGCGGGGCAAAACATCAATCACCGGAGCTTTTCATACGTAAAAAAGATGGAACGTATTTTAATAAAAGGGATAATGACTTTAATAGAGATGTAATTTATGAAGATGTTGATGTTACAGCTTTTGATATAGAAAATGATGGTGACCTCGACCTGTATGTCATGAGTGGAGGTAATGAAAGTATAGAGGGGGATGCTTATTTAGAAGATCGTGTTTATATAAATGATGGCAAGGCTAATTTTCGTCGTTTAATTGCTCCACTTGTAAAAACAAATGGCGGTAGTGTTTCCTCTGGAGATTTTGATGGTGATGGATTTGATGATTTGTTTATAGGCAATAGATCAATGTCTGGGGGCTACGGTTTATCTCCATATAGTTTTATTTTAAAGAATAATGGCAAAGGAAGTTTTAGCATTGTAAAAAAAGTAAGGTTGGGTATGGTAACGGATAGCAAGTGGGCCGATCTTAATAATGATAAAAAATTAGATTTAGTAGTAGTAGGTGACTATATGCCCATAACAGTATATAGTTATCAAGGTGATTCAACATTTGTAAATGACACAAAGAAGTATAAATTAGAAGATACACAGGGTATGTGGAACAGTGTATTAGTAACAGATATTGATGGTAATGGAGAAAAAGATATTGTAGCTGGTAATGCAGGTTTGAACTTTAAATTTAAGGCATCTAAAGAACGACCGGTGAAAATTTATATTGATGATTTTGATGATAATGGACAAGTAGATCCTATTATTTTTTATGATTTTTTCGGGAACAATGTGCCATTCGCATCTAAAGATAAGTTAATGGATCAAATGCCCTCACTAAAGAAGAAATTTTTGAGCTATTCGAAATTTTCAAAAATTACTAATATTGAAGACCTTACGGGTAAACCTGAGAAAGATATTCTTGAAATAAAAAAAATAGTGGAATTAAGATCCATGATGTATCTAAATGTTGGCGATAATACGAAAGAAATGCCATTGCCAATACAAGCACAAATGAGCAGTATTGAGGATGTATTATTAGACACCGTTAACAAAGAGTCTCGATTAATTTTTGTGGGAAATTATTTAGATTATACTACAGAACTCGGTGAAAGTAATGGAAATTCTGGCGGAGTCATTTCATTTTCGAATACATTTGATTCTTACAAAGATTTACCTTTGCCAAGAAATTTAAATGCCAGAAGAATAATCAAATTAAACGAAAATGAGTTTTTAGTTGTTTCGAATAATGATAAAACGTATATTTTTACCCTTACTAACGATTAAAATAGTAAACTGATGAAGAGAATTATGAAGCATATTTTATTTGGAACGGTACTAACCTTCCTCTTAGTATTAACAGCGTGTAAAGAGAACCAAGCTTATAAAGAACAATTAAAGGATCCTGAATTGTTTCAGGCTGCGATGAAAAAGCTGACGGACGTTATTGTTTACGATATATTTTCTCCTCCGGTTGCTGCAAGGGTGTATATGTACCCGAGTATTGCTTCCTATTCAGTACTACAAAAAGCATATCCCGAAAAGTATAATAGCTTTGTAAATCAACTTGAAGGTTTTAGTGAAATACCCGAAGCTGAAAATGAAAATGTTGATTATCATTTAGCTTCTCTTCATGCCTTTACCGTTGTAGGTAAACAGCTCATTTTTTCGGAAGATAGAATTACTGAGTTTCAAGAACAACTATATGATAGTCTACAAAATAATGGCTTACCAACAAAGGTGTTAGATGCTTCTAAAGTATATGGAGAACAAGTCGCGCAACATATTTTGAAGTGGTCGAAAGGTGATTTGTATGACCAGACACGTACATATCCTAAATATACAATTCTAGAAGAAGATAAATATTGGAAACCAACACCGCCCGATTATATGGATGGTATAGAACCTCATTGGAATAAAATAAGAACTGTTGTTCTTGATTCTGCAAACCAGTTTCCACCGATTGCTCCATTGAAATTTGACTTAACTAAAGGAAGTGAATTTCAAAAACAATTAATGGAAGTATATGCAAAAGGCAATGGTCCGAATGAAGAAAGTAAGGAGATAGCAAGTTTTTGGGATTGTAATCCGTATGTATCTCATCACAAAGGACATGCGATGTTTGCAACAAAAAAGATAACTCCAGGAGGCCATTGGATAGGGATTACAAATATTGCCTCGAAAATGAATAATAGTTCTTTTGATGAAACGGTTAATGCGTATACAAATGTTAGCATTGCTTTGTTTGATGCTTTTATAAGTTGTTGGGATGAAAAATGGAGAAGTCTTGTGGTTCGTCCAGAAACATTAATTAATCAATATATTGATAAAGAATGGGTGCCTTTATTACAAACACCACCATTTCCTGAATATACAAGCGGGCATTCTGTTATTTCAAGAGCTGCCGCAGTTACCTTGACGAAGTTATATGGAGATGAATTTGCCTTTGACGACACCACAGAATTAGAATATGGTTTACCAGTACGGAGTTTTAAATCCTTTATTCATGCCTCTGAAGAAGCGGCCATATCAAGATTGTATGGAGGTATTCACTATATGATGGCAATTGATGAAGGTGTTTCTCAAGGTCAAAAAGTTGGAGATTTTATTAATTCTAAATTACAAACACTTAAGGATTAGATAATAAGATTTTGAAAGTTGTTTTCTTTCATAAAAATTATCTATTTTTAACCAAACCCTATAGCATGCGAGCGAAACCGTCTTTATCTTTTTGGCAAATTTTTAATATGAATGTTGGATTCTTAGGAATTCAATATAGTTTTGGTTTACAGCAAACTGCGATTAATCCTATTTTTTTGTATCTCGGTGCTCCAGAAGAGATGTTACCCATACTAAATATTGCTGGCCCTGTTACAGGATTAATTGTACAACCTATTATAGGCGCGATGTCAGATAAGACATGGTCGGCACGATGGGGAAGACGAAAGCCATATTTTTTAATAGGAGCATTATTAGGTAGTTTGTGTTTATTTATCTTCCCTCATAGTCCTGTACTCTGGTTCGCAGTTGGATTATTATGGATTTTGGATGTAGGAAACAACATGGCTATGGAACCTTACCGGGCATTCGTTGGAGATAAATTACCAGAAAAACAACTTAGTTTAGGATACCAAATGCAAAGTTTATTTGTAGGAGCAGGTATTTTATTAGCGAATGGGTCTATTGTTTTGTTTCAATATTTATTCGGTGGCGAATCTGTTGAAGAAGCTGGCAGCATCCCACAATGGTTATACTATTCATTCTTTATAGGTGCCTTTTTGTCTTTAACCACCATTTTATGGTCCGTTTTTAAAACTCCTGAAATACCACCTAGTGATGAAGAATTAGCCGAAATAAATAAAATTAAAGCATTATCTCTTAACAAACGTATAACACAACCTTTTTCAGAAATTGTTGAAGCCATAAAAGAGATGCCTAAGTTTATGTGGAAAATTGGCGCAGTGTATCTATTCCAATGGTATGCGTTGTTTATTTATTGGCAGTTTACCACTCCACTATTTAAATTAACTATGGGGTATTCCACGTCCGAGGCGGCTTCGCAGGCGGCTAAAATGAGTTTGACCTATAATACGGTGACTATGTTAGTAGCACTTGCCTTAGTGCCTTTAACACTCCGTTTTGGAGGTAAAAAAGTGTATGCAATAAGTTTGATAGGCGCGGCAATAGCTTTATTTGCTATCCCTTATATTTCAGATCCAACATTAGTGCTCGTGCCAATGATATTATTTGGTATTGGTTGGGCGGCGATGATGGGAATTCCCTATACGATGGTTTCGAAAATTGTTCCGCAAGACCGTAGAGGTGTTTATATGGGAATTTTAAATATGATGATTGTAATTCCGATGTTTATTCAAACCTTAACGTTTGGCCCAGTTTATAAATATTTATTAGG
>RCNE010000082.1_pt1 | contig 41431 bp, 32 predicted proteins | sample 2041361 | NCBI WGS metagenome assembly RCNE01 (sample SAMN09708229, study PRJNA481090) | Marine sediment metagenome, whole genome shotgun sequencing project. | reverse complement strand
GTTGGTTGCACCGGGGCCTGCAATGGTGAGACAGGCTGCAGGTTTACCGGTGAGCTTGGCGTAACCGGAACAGGCAAAAGCTGCAGCACCCTCATGCCGAATACCATAGTAGTTCAACGCGCCTTTCTTCTCCTGCAACCTGAGCGCATCGGCGAGACCGAGGTTGGAATGACCCACCATGCCAAACATCGTGGTCACGCCCCAGTTGGTCATGGTTTCAGCCATTATATCGGTGACCGTCGTCTCATGGGATTCCTCAACTCCCAGTGCGATGTAAATACCGTCCTCACGGACCTCAACCGGGTAGAGTGTCTGACCGGAGTCCTCGTGCCCCCCGGGTGGACGCCCTGTGCACGGGTCAAAATCCCAGCCGTGCCATGGACAGCGCAACCAGCATTGTCCGTCCTTACCGGTTTCAATCGATCCTTCGCCAAGTGGCCCGCCCTGGTGTGGGCAACGGTTGTCCATGGCCGTAAATTTGCCACCAATGTTTGTCAATGCCATGGAAAGTGTACCGGCAGTGACTGTCTTTACACGCCCGGCCGGTAACTCATCTACATCGGCGACCCTGTGCCATTCCAGTTGTTGATTGCTGTTGGGCATTACAAAATTCCTTTATGTGGATTGTTCGAACATCTGCATTCGGCCGGCGGATAGTAATTGCGTCCACAGATCGATCAGGTAAGTTTTTGGATTTGTGTTATTCACCAACTCCGAATAAAGCAATACCGCGCCGCTGAAACCCTCTGTCTGCCAGGTGGTACCGGCAGGTAACTGCAACTTAGGGAATGTTTCAGGTAGCGGGTAGGCGGTCACGTAGAAATAGGGTTCGGGGATGGCCTCATCCCCGAATGTGAAACCGAAATTCATCTGTTTGTCCGCATACTCTTCGTTGTCGGGGTCCTGACCGGGAATTTTCGGACCCGGCAGCCATAGCATTGACAGGTCGAAGTGATGCGGCCAAAGTTGTATCGGGCTGGTTTCTTCCCGGATACCCGAACGAAACAATTCCAGGGCTGCACTAACGGCATTGATGGTACGACCCAATTTGAAAGCATCTTCCTGGTTAAAGCCTGGGAATTCTGACCGGGAGTCTTCAGCAATCTGAGGGACGCAACTGCTATCAATACCGGCAGCGATCATAAACTCCTCTATGCCCAGGGCGAGATCCGTCGCGGACTGACCGTGTAATTTTTCTGTCAATAGCTCACCGCTCGAAGCCCGGCAAATTAGCAGGCTTTCGCTGAGATTCAACTCAAGTTCAATATCAATACCAGCGTGGATGACCCCTGTCGTCAAACCCGACAGCGATGGTCGAAGACTTGCATGCCACCAGTGTTTGCGCTTCGGGCGACAGGTTTTAGACCAGGCGCCCAGAACACGTGAGTAGGCGTGCAGCGCATCACGCGTACCGGTGATGGCGGATGGATCGAGGTTCGGGAAATGTTGTAATGCCATCGTGAAGTCCTTAAGTGGCCGATATGCCGCCGTAGGCGACACCGGTCAGTTGTGCCATTTCAGCTTTGAAAGTGGTTAAATCGTCAATGGAAAACTCGCTCAAATGCCGGTGCCCGGCTGCCCGCGCCAGTACCGTCATCAATTCGACGGCCGCAGAAAAATAGCGCGCGAGTCGCTCTGCGGCGATATCGACAGGCAGACGTTCACGCAAATGTGGTTTCTGAGTAGCGATTCCAACCGGACAGTTGTTGGTGTGACAGGCTCGCATACCCAGGCATCCAATCGCCTGGATTGCCGCGTTCGAGACCGCAACTCCGTCGGCGCCCAGCGCCATGGCCTTGGCAAAATCCGCCGGGTGACGTAAACCGCCCGTGATAATCAGTGTTACATCGGACGCTTCACTGAGGTCCAGGTGACGCCGAGCCCTGGCCAGCGCTGGCATGGTCGGCACGGAGATGTTGTCTCTGAAAATCAGCGGTGCAGCGCCGGTACCGCCTCCACGGCCGTCAAGGATGATGTAATCGACACCCACCTCCAGCGCCGCGTCAATGTCCTTTTCAATATGCTGGGCAGATAACTTGAACCCCACGGGGATACCACCGGATTTTTCACGAACCTCGGCTGCAAAATCCCGGTATTGACTCAACTCGGTCCATTCGGGGAAGCGTGCCGGTGATATTGCAGACTGGCCTTCGGGAAGCCCCCGTACCTGGGCAATCTTGCCTTTCACTTTATTGCCGGGAAGATGACCGCCTGTACCGGTCTTGGCGCCCTGGCCGCCTTTAAAATGAAAGGCCTGGGTGCTTATTACCTTATCCCAGGAAAATCCGAAACGGGCTGAGGCCAGTTCATAGAAGTAGCGACTGTTGGCGGCCTGTTCTTCCGGCAGCATGCCACCCTCGCCCGAACAGATACCGGTACCCGCCAACTCCGCACCTTGCGCCAACGCAATCTTGGCCTCTTCCGAGAGTGCACCGAAACTCATATCCGAAACGAATAACGGAATATCAAGCTGCAACGGTTTCTTTGCCCGGGGTCCGATAACAATGCCGGTCCCCACAGCTTCATCGTCAAGTAGAGGCAGTTTGTGCAACTGGCCAACGACAAACTGCAGGTCATCCCATTTAGGCAGGCTGTCCCTTGGCACACCCATGGCAGCGGATGGCCCGTGGTGACCCAGTTTGGTGAGTCCTTCATCCGCCAGTTTGCGGATGAGTTTCACATGCGGCTCATCTTTCGTGCCGACCGGGTCCTGATAGACCCCCTGGTAGGCATCACGCTGATAGGGTTGCGGATGATCTTTTGCCCAATCGGCAATCTCGTCTTCATCAACAAAGACCTTTCCATCTTCCACCCAGGCACTGAATTTCGGCAGAGTCTCGCTGTTGTTGTACTGGCTAATACCGGTATCGAGCCTGTAGTCCCAGCCGTGTACGCCGCAGATCAAATTGTCGCCATCGACATGTCCATCCGCCATCAGCGCGCCGCGGTGCGCACATCGTCCATACAGCACACTGACGGTGTCAGCATATCGAACTACCACCAGGTCTACATTTGCAACCAGTGCGTGCACCGGTGCTTTATCCTCAAGTTCATCCCAGTTTTTGATCGAGATTTTTTTCATACTTTTTGTCCTGTTTCATTCGTTATCGATTGGGTTGAGACCCTCTCGAAGGGGTAATTCCGCCACCGGTTGAGATTCTTCACACTCGCCCACCCGTGCCACAAGTCGACCGTAGAGAGTGGCGAATGGTGCCGCTGTTACACCGTGCAATAAGACACTCAACGCGACGGTGACGACGGTGATCGACAGCAGTTCACCGCGGTGTGGTAAGTCCGTCTCTTCCAGTATAAGCAATACGAAAAGTATCGATGCCAGGCCACGCGGACCAAACCAGCCAAGGAAAAGCTGTGTTGGCAGACGCAACCGGGTACCGATGAGCGAGATCGCAATCGGAATCATCCGGATGACCGTCAAACTCAGGACTGCGTAAAGCAATATCATGGGAGTCACGAATTCGAGACCTTCAGGCAGCAGCAGCGCACCAAACACCAGAAAAGTGATCAGCATCAGAAGCTGACCTTCCGTTTCCATGAATTCGAAAAGGAAGGTGCATGGATGGCGTATCGTGTTACCGAAAACCATACCGCCGATAAAAGCAGCGATAAAGCCGTTGCCGCCAATAAGTTCCGCCGTGACGTAGGTAAAAACTGCAAGCGAAAGGATACCGATTCCCTGGAATGGTTCACTCGCCCAGCGACGCTCGGCTGCCATATCGAGGCCCCGCGCGCCAACAAAGCCGACGATCACACCTGTCAATGGCCCAAGCGTGAGCTGTAATGCACCGAACCGAATCCATTCTCCCGCACCCGATGCAGCGTACTCGGCGCTGGCGAGGGCGGCAAACAGCAGAACCGCCGGCAGGGCAATACCATCATTGAGACCACTTTCCACATTGATCGCTTGCCGGATTCTAACCGGCACAACTTTTGCAGAAACCACGACCTGGCCAAGGGCAGCATCGGTGGGCGCCAGTAGTGCTGCCAGCAAGGCTGCCTCCCAGAATAAAAAGGATGGAAACAATTGAGTGGCCACCAGGGTGCCGGCGGCAATCGCCAGTGGTAAACCAACAAGCAACATACGCACCGGTAAATTGTGATCCCGGCGCAGACGCTTCAGGTCAATACGCGCTGCATCGGTGAACAGCACCAGGATGAGTGTCAACTCGGCGATAAAATGTATGGCGGAATGACCCTGATCTAATTGCACAATATCGAGACCACTGGCACCGATCAGAATTCCAAACACGACAAAAACCAATGGAGCTGTAATCACGGTGTCCTGCAATCTCCTCGAAACGAGTGAAAACAGTAACAACGCCGCGGCGATGATTGCGATTGATAACAGGTCCATAATCAGCTCCTACAGCAAGATGGGGTAATAAACTTCCTTACTGTTGTTCCTTTTTGTGGGTGTGTGGATTGTGAGTATACTGACTTGACGGCATTTCATTTCGTTCGGTCAGTAGTTCGAGTACGATCCGGCCTTTTAGCATTTCTGTTGACCGTAGATGCACACCATCCATGGTCGGTTACACCTGAACCGAAAATAATTTGATGCCTACTGAAGACCGTACCAGCCAGTTCTCGCTTTCAAAAAAGTTCTTCAATTGTGGTCAAGGTCCGCGAATGGGCCGTTGTTGCCAACGTCAATATCAGTTACTTGTTGCCTTCATTGCGGCACTCACGCGTTCTGCATATTCGGGGTCGACCTTGTTCAGACACCCATCACTTCTAGTACTCAGAAACATGGGTGTCCTCGCTTCATCCTGGCCATTTGTATACAGGTAGATTTAACCAGCGACTTGCTGAAGCCTATGCCGAAGCCAGCGAAACAGAACTCGCGCGCAGGCACGCCCAGATCGCGCTGGAAATCTACGATGACCTGGACGATATCAATCGCGACTGGATTACCACCGCGGAACAGATTTTACGTCGCTAGCCCGAATAATCCACGAGGGCGGAATATAGTTGGGATAATAATTTAATTATTCATTGATTGAGCTCGGCGGCGGCGCTGGCGCTGGACATAAACAACTATCCTCGTCCGCCAACTCTGCTGAGCCTGATAATAATACGGGTTCGGACTCGAAACTGTCACTAAAAATTCCGCCACCATCCGTTACAGCGACTGTCCAGTTATCACCCGTCATGCGTCCGTCGACAAAAAACGCATCCGGGTTGATCGTTTTCGGGTAACTGGCGCCAAACTGCAAAGCAAAGGAGAGGGGGCGTCCAGTCGCACTGAAATCCGGTCTGGCACCCGGCAAGCCAAAGTCCGACTCAATAAGCGTAATGTCGAGAGAAGCAGATTGCCCGGTCACAACGAAGTTACCACTATCGGCAAACGTCAGAACAAAGCCATTGGCTTGTTCCTGAAAAACAATTAGCTGTACAAAAATGCCCTGCTCGGGTGGGGTCATGGTGGTGCTGATAACCTCGACATCCATGGTCCAGTGGACACTGGTAATGCCATCGATATCCCCTGGGTCAAGCTGGAAGTCGGCAGGCGTTAGCAGAATCGGTACCATTGCTCCGACTGAGAACTCGCTCCCATTCGCAGGTACATCCCAGCTGCCATCAAAAATCAACCCGTTGGAGGCGCCCAGATTACCGATCTGGAAATCAGCCGTAGCGTTGGTGCTGGCGCTCGTTTGCAGTTGGTAACCTAAGGGCAGGACGTCGAGGTTCTCATCAATTATCAGTACTTCGCCAGCCAGTGCTACCGATGAAGTAAGCAACAGGCATAAAGTCGCGGCTGTGATGATTGCGGTAGGCAGTTTGTACATTTTCATTTCCTCTCATAGGTGAACCGGCAAATAAAAACCGACTGTTATTTAACTAAAGCGAAAATTACGCTCATTTTGTATCATCAAATGGACTCTCCCGAATTCAGAATTGGTGTCTTACGCGGGCCAAAGGTATCACCCGGTGCGGGTTGGGCGTTGGGAGGACGGCCGCCGACCAGATGGGAGATCATAAACTATTGGTTGAGAAATGAGAAACTTACCTTGTGGAGCTACTGCCGTTTCGTGCAGAAAACCCCTCGCAGCATCGGGGCCGTGATTGCGGATAACAAATGTAATTTTCCCAAACTATCTGGCGTTGAAAACTCAGGTGTCTGGGAAGCTGAAAGCTCAAAATCACTCGATTGGGCAGTTGCACAATCAAAGTGAGCCGTCATCAATGGCGAAAAACCTGCTGAATAGACATTTACTCAGTGATCCAGCCAATTTCAGCCGCAGTTTTCGACCCTACCACGCAGAACTTCAGACTGGCTGGACGACGCCATCGATAGTCTGAAGTAGCGATTCGCCCGCCCATGATTTCCGCGCGTTGCTGCGGGTACAGGGGTGATTGCCCCGGGTGTGCGAGACCATCCGGTACGATAGGCTGGCCGGTGTACAGGTCATACTTGTCGGTGGCGCCAAGGATATGCAGCAATTCATGACTAATGACGATGTTATTGCGTGCTGCCATTTGCCGGGATGCTCGTGCATTGACGATACCATAGCTGCCATTTTTGACGCCGACCGAACGCTCCAAAAGGGTCTCTGTATCCCCTGACTGGTACAGCACATAGATCCGGGCATGATCGGGTGTGAGACCATCCTGAGAGCTATTCCTCCATGACCACCAGCGCATTTTCAGACTCCACAAGGCAACATTTAGCCCCGAACTCTCAACCGGCAAATCCGGTGGTAGTGTCGTCAGGGGGCTTGCAACCTGTATGAAAACAGGTTTCCCCAATGAGGCACCATAACGTGTCATCTGCTGCGCAAAAAACGCATTGATGTCTCTAAATGAATCTGCTTCAAGGTTTTCTGCATAACGCAGGACATCCTCACCGGGATCGGCCAGAACGGGGTAGATGGTAACCCAAAGGGTTCTGTCCCAGCTGCTGAGGCGACTGCCGGTCAACCACTGGTTACCGGCGACTATGACCAGGATGGTCAGCAGAATGGCAATACGGAGGTATCGAAACATCAGCGGGACACTACACTAGGAACCCGCGACCGTCATTTTACCCATCAGGATCGACCCACTCTGGATACCGGAGCGATCATCTATGTCGGTTCCAAACGCTTCGATTGCCAGGAACATGTCTTTCAAATTACCCGCGATGGTTACTTCATCAACCGGAAACTGAATTTCACCATTTTCGACCCAGAAACCAGCGGCACCACGTGAGTAATCACCGGTGACCATACTGACGCCCTGCCCCATGACCTCGGTAAGCAATAGGCCGGTTCCCATCTGCTGCATCAACTCCGGTGCCGAAAACCTGCCTGGTTTTACAAGCAGGTTATGTACACCACCCGCGTTGCCGGTAGTCTCCAGTCCAAGCCTCCGTGCCGAATAACTGCTCAGCACATAACCGGTCAGAACACCATCCCTGATGATATCGCGGTCAATGGTTGCCACACCTTCAGCATCGAACGCCGTGCTGCCCGCTCCACGCGGGAGATAAGGACTTTCTGAGATCGTCACCCAGTCGGGGAATAACTGCTGGCCGATGGAGTCCTGCAAAAAGGAGGCTTTGCGATACAGGGCACCACCTGATATTGCAGAAATCAAATGACCCGCCAGTCCACGCGCCACCTCGGGTGCAAACAGAACCGGTACCTCGCAGGTCGGAATTTTGCGGGCCCCGAGACGTTCTACCGTCCGGCGGGCCGCCTTGGCTCCGGTATCTTCAACGCTTTCGAGATCGGAAAATGCGCGTCTTGAGTCGTACCAGTAGTCACGCTGCATGGATTCACCTTCACCGGCAATCAATACGCAACTCTGACTGAAACGCGTGCCGTCCCGACGACCGACAAATCCATGGGAATTGGCATATACACTCAAACCGAAACTACTTGATGCCGAGGCACCGTCTGAAATGGCGATTTTCGGGTTTTCCAGGCCTGCCGCTTCACAGGCCAACGCCCGCTGTGTAGTTAACTCTGCATCCAGGACCTGTGGATGCCACAAATCAAGATCCGGAAACTTGCTTGCCAGTCTCTCAGCCGGCGCCAGGCCGTTACATTTATCCGCCTGTGTGAAGCGGGCGATATCAATGGCTTTTTCCACACATTTTCGAATGGTTTCCGGTCGCAAATCTCCACTACTGGCGTGGCCCTTGCTGTTGCCGAGATAAACACTGATACCCAGTCCACGGTCACGTGAATGCTCCAGGGTCTCAACCTCACCTTTTCGTACATTAACATCCAGACCGAAATGAATACTCGCTGAAACTTCAGAATTTTGTGCGCCCAAACTGCGCGCGTGATCCAGTGCCAACTCGGCACTCTCAGTCAGGAAAGACAATTCCTGATCGCGGTCAGGCACTGCCTGGGCTACCATACTCGAATCTGTCATCTGGCGTAGTGTCCTATATTGTGTGGCATTACATTTGCAACTCCCATGGGTGAAAAATCGGCATGAACGAGTCCACTACCGAAAATGAAACGCTTGAAATCAGTAAAAGTCAGCGAAAGCGCGATGCCCAGGAATTGGTGAACCTGGCCAAAACCATGATCGCTATGACGGAAAACAGGTTTAAAAAACTGCCTTTGGACGAGGATCTGCGTTCCGAGGTGGAGTTTGCCCGCAGTATCAAGTCTCACGGCGCCAGGAAAAGACAATTGATGACTGTTGGCAAAATGCTTCGTCTGCGCGACAACGAGGCCTTGCTGGATGCCGTCAACAATGTTGACCAGAAAAACCGGCAGGCGAATGCGCGTTTTCATTTCATTGAAACCTGGAGGGATCGATTGATTGAAGGCAGTGACCAGATTTTATCCGAACTACTGGAGCAGGTACCCGGTGCAAATGTGCAAACCCTGCGCCAGTTAATCCGCAATGCCAAAAAAGAAGCCCAACTTGGAAAACCACCTTCGGCGTCGCGCAAACTATTCAAGCTGTTGCGTGAAATGGATGAGGACAACCGCTTACCAACTCTATAATTCGGCATAATCACTCCGGAAACTGCTTATCAAGTCTGCGTACCGCCAACTGTCAGTGCATCGATCCGCAGGGTCGGTTGACCGACTCCCACCGGTACGCTTTGTCCGTCTTTGCCGCATACACCCACACCGGCATCCAGTTTCAAATCGTTTCCCACCATGCTGACACGGGTCATGACCTCGGGTCCGTTTCCAATCAATGTGGCACCACGAACGGGTCGCGTTACCCTGCCGTTTTCGATCAGGTAAGCCTCGGAGGCAGAAAATACAAATTTACCCGAGGTAATATCAACCTGCCCCCCCGCAAAATTAACCGCATACAGACCCTTGTCCACAGAACGGATAATCTCCTGCGGATCATGCTTACCCGGCAACATGAAGGTGTTGGTCATCCTCGGCATCGGCAAATGTGCAAATGATTCACGCCGGCCATTACCGGTCGGTTTCATACCCATCAGGCGGGCATTGAGCTTGTCTTGCATATAGGCAACCAGCACACCGTTTTCAATCAGTACCGTTTGTTCGGTGGCCGTACCCTCATCATCTACGTTCAATGATCCGCGCCGCTGCGGAAGTGTTCCATCGTCAACAATTGTGACACCTTCAGACGCGACTTTCTCACCGATACGTCCACTGAATGTTGAAGTACCCTTGCGATTGAAATCACCTTCAAGCCCGTGGCCCACGGCCTCATGCAGCAGAACGCCGGGCCAGCCCGGGCCCAGTACAACGGTCATGGTACCTGCGGGTGCGGCGTCAGCGTCAAGATTGACCAGTGCCTGTCGGACCGCTTCATCGGCATATCGTTGCCAGGCGTTGTCTTTGATCAGTTGAAGATAATCAAAACGCCCTCCACCTCCATCGCCGCCCTGTTCACGTCTTCCTTCATGTTCTGCTATCACCGAAACGTTCAGGCGCACCAGCGGTCTCACATCAGCGGCTAGCGAACCATCGCTTGATGCGACCAATATGGTTTCGTGGGTCGCAGCAAGACTGACCATGACCTGCTTGACCTTGGGGTCCAGCGAACGGGCATAGGTGTCAATCTGGCGTAACAGATCAACCTTCTCATCTGCGCTTAGAACGGACATAGGGTCATCGGGCAGATACAGTGCCAGCGGCTGATTCCGCCGCCAGGCCTGGACGGTACCTTGTGCACCCTGCCTTGCAATGGCACGAGCTGCGGTCGATGCCTTCATCAGGGAAGGCATGATGATTTCATCCGCATAGGCAAAGCCGGTTTTTTCACCACTGATGGCGCGTATGCCAACACCCTGCTCCACCGCATGTGTACCGCTTCTTACCAGCCCATCTTCCAGCGACCAGGCTTCGTGGCTGGTGTTTTGGAAATACAGATCCCCGGCATCCACCGAAGGGCCCATCAGGTGATGTAATACCTTCTCCAAATCTGTGTGACTAAGCCCGCCTGGAGCCAGGAGCTGTTGTTCAGCCAGTTTTAACGCATCAGTCATAGGTATTCTCATCTGTTGTGGGTGAGCCGGCTTCGCCAGTCTGTGTTGCCTGGTCTGTTTCGGGTTTCGGTGCAGCTGGCATATCGGAAGCAGGATTCTTCCCAGATTTTTCGTTTCCGGATTTCTTATCTACCGGCACAATCTGCGGGTCTTCCCATGGGCCGCGAATGGTGTATCTCGCCTCGGCTGCCTCACCCAGCGCATCACGCAAAAGAGCCTGCAGCGCCAGACCCGCTGCTGCGCCAACCGGGCCACCGGCGATCGCACCTATGACCGGCAGGGTCTTACTCACACCCGGTCGTACCGCAAACTCGTAATCAAAGGTCTGGGCTACCAGATCAGTGCTACCGACGATGCTAATTTCTGCAGCGGTCGAACTTAACAGCAGGTCATCCGTGTGGTTGATTCCGTTTTCAAACTGCATCGTACCCTTTGCTTCATCAAAGCTGAAGCCTTCGTCAAACACGTCGCGGAAGTCCATTGCCAATCGCCGTGGCAATTCTGTCAGGCTGAGCAAACCCAACATGCGCCCGGCACCTGAATCTGCCGTTAATATGTTTCCCTGGACCACACTGATGTCCATCTCGCCGTTCAATCGCTCCAGCGCAAATGCCGCGGGAGTGCCTTCCCACCAGGCGTCAAAATGGACCAGTGTCTGTCCGCCCCGCATGGCTGATGAAATATCCATCGCTTCCAATACCGTCCCCAGGCTTTCTGAGCTTATGCGAATATCGAAATCTGAGCGTTCGCCTTGTTCATCACGTGTCCAGTCACCCCGCGCATCAAACTCAAAACTGGGTGAACGTGCTTCAATCGATTCTATATGGAATCCGTTAGTTACCGGATATCCTTCAATACGGGTTTCACCCATTTCCAGACCAAGGTAACCAAATTGCTTACAGTAGAAATGCATTTCCGGCAGATCTGCAGGGTCTGTTTCCACGGTCATGCCTTCTGCAACCGGGTCCGGCATGATCAGCCGTTCAAATTCACCCGACATGCTGTGGGAACCCTCATCGTTTTTATAATAACGAACGCTTCCGTTGATATCCTGACTATTAAATGTTCCGGTAATAATACCGTCTTCATATGTCATCCAAAGTCCGACATCTTCGAACTGCCGGTCGAAGACTTCTATCTGGTCTGCATCCACGCGGGCGGCCTTTAAGGTCAGTCCATCACTCTCTACCTGGCCTGAAAATTTGTCTATGGCAAGGTCGATCCACCCTTCAAGGTCAAAGCTTGAAGTTGAACCGTTGACACTAAAGAAACCCCTATCGGGCAGGTTTCCAACTTTTCCACCCAACTCAACAGCCGCCCGGACCGGCGTGGAGTCATCTTTCGACAGTTCCATCTCAAATTGCATTCTGCCCGGAAAATCGGCCGTCAAAATATGTTGATCAGCACGAACAGGGTAGCGCACCACCAGGGGCCAGCTGACATCATCGGGTTTTGCCATTGGTGCGGGCAGATCAATGCTCACGCCTTGAAGTCCGCTGTATATTTCCAGCCAGACTTCCCGGTCTTCCTGGCCCTGAACCGCAGCGACAGTCAGTGCAACATCCCAGTGACTTGTACCAGTCGCCCGATGGAACAGGGGTTCAAGTTCGAATAGTTCATCCGGAACAACCGTCTCAACCGGTAAATCACCGGACACATGAGCGCGGAACACCTCGTCTGCATTCCAATTGGAAGCAATGTCCAGGCTGACAGGAAAGTCCCTGAAAATACCGGGCAAGCCGGTCGCTTTCAGACCGTCACGACTATAGTCCAGATCTCCGGTGATCCCATCGATCACAACCCCGGAAACCAGATCAGTGAACTGATTGCCTTTCAATAACAATGTGCCCTCAACCTGTAATGGCTCCTCAGAATCTCCCAGCAACATATGAATATGGCCGTCAATATCAGTTTCACCCTCGAATACAAACTGATCCGGATCCAGTTCCAACCCGTCGAGCAACGGTGTACTCCTGATAAACCTGATCAACCCCGGTAGTTGGGCGGAGGTTTGATAGGTCACATCCAGAACAGGCTTTTTAAAATCGTCAATACTGGCTGTTACCCTATCAACCGCTGCACCGGCAGTATCACCAATTTTCCCCTCAACCTGCATACCAAGGCCTTCGAACCAGGCTCTCCCTTCAACCTGTTTCGCATGTGGCCAATTGTCGGCATATTTGATGTTCACATTCCTGGCCGGCGCGATGGCCTGCATTCGCCCGTCATGATTCAGAAAGGGGAAATCATCCATGTCACCAACCATTGAATAACGTCCATCCAGAATCTCGCCGCCGAGCAAAGAAGCACGTAACCAGCTCAAGGTTTTCTTATTCATTACATTTTCGGGCCAATAATCCCCAAAACGTGAAATGTCGCCACGTGCCATTGCCACGTTTATATCAACGTTGGGTTTACCTTCACCCCATGCCATACGCACACGGCCGTGTGCACTGATATCATCGTTTTTGACCTGACAGTAATTCAGATCAAACTGCCAGTCGCCCTTGTTCACCCACTGGACTTCCAGTTTGCAATCATTGAATTCGGCAATCACAGGCCGCCGGAATGTGGATAACCAGTCCAGCTTGACTGACGGTCCACCGAAACTGACGTTACCCGCACCTGTATCCAACTCAACCTGTGCATTGATGCCTTCGATATCAGGCCCCTTTTCCCAGCCCCAGAAACGACCGTTTTCAAGCTGGCCTTTCACCAGCTTTAAACGCCACTTTGCGTCCAGTATGAAGTCAAGGTCTGTAACACCACCCTGCGCTCGCGTCGGAATAGCAACCGGCCACGGGGTGTTATAGGTCGCAATGATTCTTTGGGTCAGCAGTAGCGGATATTCCAGTTCAAGATAGTCAGAACTGACCCAAAGACCGAGATCCTGTGGCAGGTTTCTGGCCACCGAAAACCGTTCACTTTGCCACTCCTCACCCGCGTATATGATCGAGGCACCGGACAGGTCCAAACGCCAGTTTTTTCGTTCCGTAAATCTAAAATTAAACCGGCTGTTCAGGTGATCAACAATCAACGGTCCAGTTTGTGAGCTTAACTGTGCGTCACGTAGATCAAGCACACCCTGCATCTCCTGAGGACTGCCCTGCTGCCATTCACCCCACACTTCGGCATTTACTCTTCCCGCAACAGGTACCAGAGGATGGGATGGCAGTTGCCTGACCAGTTCCTCCAATATCAGCTCACCAGTCTTAACATGCCACCGGGCTTCTGCGAGATGCTGCTCAGAATCCAGTCTGACCGTCGCGGTCGCATCAAGGTCACCCACCACCCGTAGTTCGTCCCTGTCGGTTATGCTTGCCTGTATCTCGGCAGAAACATTACGTCCATCAGCGGTGAGGCGACCGTTCACATTGCTTAAAACAAGGTGGATACCCCGTTCCGGGTCGTCAAACCTGAGACCGATATCCTGCAATCGAACCTCACCGTTTAACGCCACATCCCGCAACCCGGGGCTTGGGTCATTACCTGACCTGTTGTCACTGACACCCAGGCCTGAGAGCATGTAACGGCCATCGGACCTACGCACCAGTGTCAGGTCGGCACCAATAATCCTGAAACTATACAAAGGCCGGCCTGGAATCAGGGCATTTAGTGGCTTGATATCCAGTGCTGCCCGGTTGATCGCGATCTCAGACCGCATACCCTCGGGCATCAGGGTTAAACCCCGCAGTTTGATACGAGGCCCGAAGGCCTTCCACTCACCGCTAAAGCTTTCTACCCTGACCGGCTGGTTGAATGACTTGCTCAGCCAGGCTTCAAGTTCAGGCTGGTAATGAACACTGTAGGGCATCAACAATTTGCCAATTCCCACAACCACCGCCGCCAATACCGTCAGCAGTGTCAGTGCGGTCCACAGCAGTGTTCTCAGACGCCGGAACAGTTTGCGGACATTGTTCATCTGGAACTATCCATATTGACCTACAGCAGCACCACGTCAAACTGCTCACAGGTGTACTGGTCTTCACGCTGGAAGCGGATTGACTTGCCAATGGTTTCCTCAATTTCAGCAACGGTCGTGGATTGGTCATCCAGAATCTTGTCAACCACGGATGTCGATGCAACCACCAGCAGACGGCTGGCTTCAAATTGCCGGCTAGAGCGCATGATTTCCCGAAACACTTCGAGACAAACGGTTTCCGCGCTCTTTACCGCACCCCTTCCCGAGCAAACCGGACAGGGTTCGCACAACACATGCCCGAGGCTTTCTGTGGTGCGTTTGCGGGTCATTTCAATCAATCCGAGCGGTGAAAACTCACAGATACTGGTTTTTGCATGATCACGCTCAAGCGCCTTCTCCAGGGCCAGCGTGACCTGGCGTTTGTGCTCATCATTATTCATATCGATGAAATCTATAATGATGATGCCACCCAGGTTCCGCAGGCGCAGTTGGCGCGCTATGGACTGCGCCGCCTCAAGATTGGTTTTGTAGATGGTTTCTTCCAATGTGCGATGACCAACAAATGCACCGGTATTCACATCGATTGTAGTCATGGCCTCAGTTTGGTCTATGACCAGGTGGCCACCTGATTTTAATTGGGTTGTTCGATGTAGCGCCCGGTCAATCTCGTCCTCAATTCCGTAAAGATCAAATATCGGACGCTCGGCCGAATAGTATTCGATACGCTGTTCCCACTCGGGCAGGAAGTTGCCTGTGAAATGCTTCAGTCGTCCAAACTCCCCTTCCGAATCGATCCGGACTTTTTCCACTTCTTCATGCATGTGATCACGCAAAGCCCGTAACGGCAGTGAGAGGTCTTCATAAATACATTCTCCGGGTTTGCTGACCTTGGTTTGCCCGATGATGCTTTCCCAGATTTTCCCCAGGTAGGTCATATCGGCGGACAGGGCAAATTCACTTATATTTTCGGCATTGGTGCGGACAATGTAACCGTGCCGGCCCTTGTGTTCCCGCATAGTGGCCAACAGACCTTTCAGGCGGTTACGTTCCGCTTCATCCTCAATGCGCACCGATACGGCAAGGGTTTCACTGTCGGGCAGCAACACCAGGAATCGCGACGGGATGCTCAAATTGGTGGTAAGACGCGCGCCCTTGGTCCCCAGTGGGTCCTTGATGACCTGTACCACGACCGACTCGCCCTCGCGGACCAGGGAAGTAATGGATGGCTCCGGCGGCGGATCATCCGGCATTTGTTCTCGCTCGACCTTATAAATATCCGAGGCATGCAAAAATGCAGTCCGGTCAAGACCGATATCAATAAAAGCGGCCTGCATCCCGGGCAGCACCCGTGACACCGTTCCCTTATAAATATTCCCCAGATAACCCAGGTAACTATTACGCTCAAGGGAGACTTCTTGCAGCATGCCGTTCTCTACAACGGCAACACGGGTTTCCGTAGGCGTGACATTGATCAGGATTTCTTCGCTCATACACGTATCATCCCACACCGGCAGGTGTTCAATTCAAGACCAATAGGATAGCACCCGGCGAGACCCTCGCGCTGATGGATATCAATTAACCCGGCACTGCGATAGCGCGCGTTCATACAAGAAGCCCACCACGGCGAAGTAATTCGGCAGTCTCATACAATGGTAAGCCCATCACCCCTGAATAACTGCCATCAATACGGCTAATATACTGACCCGTGCCACCCTGTACCGCATACGCGCCAGCCTTGTCCATGGGTTCGTCACCCTGGCAGTATTTTCTGATCCATGCCACTGGCATATCACCGAATGTGACCGAAGTAATATTGAGTGTATCCAATACAGTTTGAGGATTAAGTACCAATGCAACGCCTGAGTAAACCTCATGTGTCCGGCCCGACAGACGCTTCAACATGCCCTCGGCCTGCTTTCTTGATTCGGGTTTACAAAGAATTTCACCATCCAGCAAGACGATGGTGTCAGAGCCCAATACCGGTAGCCTGCCACCGCTCTGGCTGAATCCTGCCAGCGCCTTTTCGCGTGACAAACGTAAAACATAATCGCGCGGTATTTCGCCTTCGACCAGGGATTCATCAATATCTGCCGAAGCCACCTCGAAATCTATTGCCAGTTGTTTCAGCAATTCCCGGCGTCGCGGTGACCCTGAGGCCAGCAAGATGGACTGTCGTGAATTCATGCGCGGTGGTACGGGTGATTTTGCGTGATAGTCCAGGCCCGGTACAACTGCTCGGCGAGTACTACCCTGACCAGGGGGTGTGGCAATGTCAGGGGTCCAAGAGACCAGCGGTCATCTGCTTTTTGCATGACCTGGGCATCAATACCCTCAGGACCGCCAATCATGAAACCCACATCGCGACCGTCACCCATCCACTGCTCAAGGCGAAGTGCCAGTTTCCCGGTTGACCATGCCTGACCCCGAACATCCAGCGCAATGACCCTGGCGCGGGTCGGCATAGCATCAAATAGTGCTTTGCTTTCGATCGCGGTCAAACGTTTCGTATCGGCGTTTTTTGAACGTTTTGCCAGGCTGATTTCTCGCATGGACAATACCAGGGACGGTGGCATTCTGCGGGAATATTCGGTCCACGCTTCAGTGACCCAATTTGGCATACGCTGGCCGACGGCGGCCACCAGCAATTGCATCAGGACACCACTCCTTCAGTTAGAACTGTTTACACCGTTGCGGCGATCAGCGCTGGCTTCCCAGAGTTTTTCCAGATTATAAAAGGCCCTGGTCTGGGGCAGCATCAAGTGAACAATGACATCATTCAGATCAACCAGAACCCACTCACCCTCACGTGCACCTTCAACACCCAACGGTCGACAGCCTGCGGCTTTGGCCTTGACAATCACATTCTCTGCCATGGATTTTACATGGCGCGTCGAAGTGCCTGATGCAATCACCAAACGCTCGGTCAAAGGACTCCTGCCGGATACGTCAATCACCATGATATCGATAGCCTTGAAGTCTTCTAACGAGGAAACAACGAGTTGTTGCAACTGGTCGGTGGATAAGTCGTCACGAACGGTCTGGATATTCAAATTATGAAATTACCTGTAAATAAGTAGTGCAATTTTAACTGTCGCAGCGGGTCGCGTAAAGCAAAGCCTATGATTGGCTTTTTGATTCTGATGCCAAATAAAGACGGTTTTTGTTGATATATTCCAATACCGCCGCCGGTAGCATCGACTCCGGTGAACCTTCTGAACGTAGAATACGCTTGATGCCTGTTGCAGAAATATCAATCGACTCAACCTCCAGTTGCAATACAACACCGGCTTCGGTTTTGATTAGCTCCTGTAGTTCAGAACCGGAACGGAGTTGAATCTGTTTTGCCAATTCCGGCGGATACCGCGTGGGTGCGCCCGGTCTGGTTAAAATTACAATGTGGGCAAGTTCAAATAGCCGCTCCCATTGAAACCAGGTGTGCAACAGGTTAGCGGCATCCTGCCCAATCAATAACAATAAAGGCCGGTTCTCAAGGCTGGAACGCATCTCGGTTAAAGTATCGACCATGTAGGAGGGTCCACTGCGCCGTGTTTCGCGATCGTCAATCAGAAGTTGCGGGAACTCCAGACGTGCCAACTGCAACATTTCCAATCTTTGTTCTACCGTTGCGGAAGGTGTATCACGGTGCGGGGGGGTACCGGCCGGTAACAGGTAGAGATTGTTCAGACCCAGTTTCCGGCGCACCTCATCTGCACACCGGAGATGGCCGTAATGAACCGGGTCAAAGGTGCCACCGAACAGGGCTATCGGTTCGCCTGGAGAACGCTGCCCGTTGTTCATTAACTGTACCTGTCAGCCTGGCTCAAGCTGATAATTGAAGCAGCAGGGTATCAATGCCCTGCCAGGGATCGCCTTCGGCCCGTCCCTTGCTTTGCCGGTCAATCAACGACAACATTTTGAACGCGCCAAACAGTTTAAGTGTGTCAAGACGCCTGGCCGCTGTGCGCACGGTTTGTTGACGGTTCTGCCAGACATTCAAACGTCTGAACACCATGGCTTCGGCCTCACCTCCCCGTACTGCGAGGCGGTAGGTTTCAACGACATTAAGTTCCCTCAGCAACGCTCCGAGCAGCATAGGCACCGGTGTTTCCATACGTCTCAGACCCGCTGCGACCCTCAGTCCATCACGCAGGTTTCCGGTTAGCATATGCTCCGCCAGGGTAAAGCCGTCAAAGCGACTGCTGTCGGCCACGACCTTCATCACATCATCCACGGTGACTATGCCCGCACCCTTGATCAATGCCAGCCGGTCTATTTCCTGCCGGGCAGCCAGGAGATTGCCTTCGAGCCTGTCTGCCAGTATGCGCAGTACTTCAGGTTCCGGTTGCATACCATGCTGCAGCATTCGTTGTTCCAACCAGCGTGGCAGTTCCTGCGCTTTTATAGGCCAAATGTCTATTTGCTGACCTGCTTTCTCTAGCCTGGAGGCCCACTTGGCACTGCGTGAACCCTTATCCCACTGCTCACAACTCACCATCAAAATCATATCCGGATCAGGTGCATCTGCCCACTCGGTCAGCGCCTTGGCACCTTGCTGTCCGGGTTTTCCGGTGCGCAGACGTAAATCGATAATTTTCTGGCTGGCAAATAAACCTGGTGTAGCAGCCTGGCGTAATTCCGACCAGTCAAACCCACGTTCAACCTGGAGTAATTCGCGCTCGACAAAGCCCTGGGCCCGGGCCGCCTCCCTGATCTGGTCACAGCATTCAAGCAATAAGAGTGGTTCTGCCCCGCCGACCAGGTAAATCGGTGCCAGCCCGCGTTTCAGACTGCCGGCAAGTTGATCAACCCTAACCTTCATATTTCACCAGTCGGCATCGAGCATATCGCATCGCTGCTATTTTCCGTAGGTACCCAGACGCCTGACAACCATACGCGCCAGGCTATCAGCCAGATCTTTACGCAAAAACTCGTCTTCACGCTCTGCAGAGAGTATGTCCTGTTCGTTAAAACTATAAACCCGGCTTTGTTCAATGGTCTGCAGTGGAATCATCTCGGTGCCATCGCTGGCCCGCAAACGGAACTGGACGGTATGACGAATCAGGAACTCACGTACACGGGCATTATCACCGATGGACTGAATTTCCTTGCGCGTTGCGTTGAGTGGCACTTCGAGCACAGCGGCGTCAGGATGCGTAGTCACCACGTTGACCCCGTTCTGCTCCAAATGGGTTTCCAATCGTCGTGCGAACTGACTGTAGGGCCCCTGAATCTCGAGCTTGATTTCTTGCATTTCCAGTGGAAAATCAAGCTTCGATTGCAGGTGAAACCCACAGGCGTTGAGCAGGAAGAGGAGTGCTGTAAAACAAAGCAGACGATTTAATTTAATCATTATTCAGCCTGTTAACCTACCACGATGTTCAATAGCCGGTCTGGAATGTAAATGACTTTACGGATATCTTTTCCATCGGTATGCCGCGTGACATTCTCATCAGCGCTTGCAACTGCCATTGCCTGTTCCTGATCACTGCCCGGCGCCAACTCAATACGGGCGCGCAGTTTACCGTTTACCTGAACCACCAATATGATTTGATCACGTACGCGAGCCGACTCGTCGACTTCCGGCCAATGTGCACTAACCACACTACCTGTCTCACCGAGCATTTCCCACAGGGTTTCACAGATGTGCGGGGTGATTGGAGCCATCAAGCGTACCACGGCCCTCCAGGCCTCATCCAGCACCGCACGACCCTGCGGGCTGCGATCCTCGAACCGACCCAGGTGGTTGCTCAACTCCATAACGGCGGCAATTGCGGTATTAAATGTCTGGCGGCGTCCTATATCGTCACTGACTTTGGCAATGGTGTCATGCACGTAACGGCGAATGGTCTTTTGCTCCGCATTCAATTGCTTGCTATCCAGGTCTTCAACCGGGCCGGCAACAATGTGTTCGGTACTCATGAACCACAGGCGACGCAAAAAGCGGAATGCGCCTTCCACACCTGAATCTGACCATTCAAGGGACTGGTCCGGCGGTGACGCGAACATTGAAAACAGACGAACTGTATCTGCACCGTAGCGATCTACCAGGTGTACCGGGTCCACTCCGTTGTTCTTGGACTTGGACATTTTCTCAATCGCACCGATCTCCACGGGCAACCCGTCCGCGACCAGGGATGCACCGGTCATCTTGCCCTTGTCATCCCGTTCAACCTCAACGTCCGCAGGGTTGATCCAGACGGTACTACCGTCGGGGGCGTCACGGCGAAACGTCTCCGCGATAACCATACCCTGGCAAAGCAGACGGGTGACAGGTTCATCGGCCTGTAACAATCCGGCGTCCCGCATCAGCTTGTTATAAAAACGGAAATACATCAGGTGCAAAATTGCGTGCTCAATACCACCGATGTACTGATCCACCGGAAGCCAGTAGTTAGCCCGCTCATCGACCATATCATCAGCACCGGGTGAGCAATATCTCGCAAAGTACCAGGATGACTCCATGAAGGTATCGAAGGTATCGGTTTCCCGCTCAGCATCGCCACCGCACTTCGGGCAGTTGGTTTTACGCCAATCGGGATCTGCCTTGATCGGAGATTGCACACCCATAAATGTGACGTCTTCAGGTAACACAACCGGCAATTGATCTTCCGGCACCGGTAATGCGCCGCAATCCGGACAATATATTACCGGGATGGGGCAACCCCAGTAGCGTTGCCTGCTAACGCCCCAGTCACGCAGTCGAAAATTCACTTTACGCTCGCCGATACCTTCGGCTTCCAACCATGAAAGAGCTTTTTCCTTAGCCTCGGCTACCTCCAGTCCATCAAGCCACTCAGAGTTAATTGCCACACCATCCTCGATATAGGCTTCACCTTCCCAGTCATCCGGTGTTTTCACGGTTCGAACGATGGGTAAGTCGTGGGCCTTTGCGAAATCCCAGTCACGTTGATCCTGTCCGGGCACGGCCATAATCGCACCCGTGCCATATCCCATCAGGACGTAATCGGCAATGTACAGCGGTACCGGTTTACCGGTGAATGGGTTGAAAAGAAACGCGCCAGTGTTGACCCCGCGTTTATCCAGGGCCCCTTCAGCGGAGGTACGATCGGCTTCACTGGTTTGCCGGCTTGACTCAACGAAGGCTTCAACCTGTTGCCGTTGGGTTTCAGTTGTCACCTGGGCGACGAGGGGATGCTCCGGTGCAAGCACCGCATAGGTCATACCGAATGCCGTATCAGGACGCGTGGTAAATACGCTGACGGATTCAACACCCGGCGCTATTACACCCTGCGAGTCACACACCTGCATCGCAAATTCAGCACCTTCAGAACGGCCGATCCAGTTGCGTTGCATGGTTTTAACCGCATCCGGCCATTGCTCAAGCTCATCCAGACCATCAAGCAACTCATCAGCGTAATCGGTAATACGCAAAAACCATTGTGGAATTTTCCGGCGCTCAACAACGGCACCCGAACGCCACCCGCGGCCATCAACAACCTGTTCATTGGCCAGTACGGTCTGATCAACCGGATCCCAATTAACCTCGGAATCCTTGCGATAGGCCAGACCCTTTTCCATTAGCCGCGTGAACATCAGTTGCTCCCAACGGTAATACTCCGGTGTGCAGGTTGCGAACTCGCGTGACCAGTCATAGGCAAAACCCAGCCGTTGCAACTGACCGCGCATGTGCTCGATATTGGCATAGGTCCATTTGGCCGGAGCGGTATTATTCTTGATCGCGGCATTTTCAGCCGGCAGTCCGAAAGCATCCCAACCCATGGGCTGCAGCACATTTTTACCGAGCATGCGCTGGTAACGGCTGATTACATCACCAATGGTGTAATTGCGGACATGCCCCATGTGCAGGGCACCGGATGGGTACGGCAACATGGAAAGGCAATAGAACTTTTCAAGGCTGGGGTCTTCCGTCACCTCGTAAGTCTTATTGGCGTCCCAGCGCGTCTGAACTCGCACTTCGATTTCTGATGGGTTGTAAGGCGTTTGATGCATGATTTACCCGGCCGGCTAGCCTGTCCGATTAACTGTAAATGCGAAGCATAACCGACCCCAAGAGGACAAAAAAGCTTGATCTCAAATTAATATGAATTGTCCCCGTTTTTTTTGCACACGGATGTGCGGAACGCACCGCGGGGATGACATTCCCGTCAGTTAGCTTTTACCGCGGATATAATCCAACAACGCGTCCAATCCGTAGTTGGCCGGAACTGACTCACTATCGTTTTCCAAAGCCGGTTGGATGTTTTTCGCCACCACTTTGCCCAGTTCAACACCAAACTGGTCGAATGGATTGATATCCCAGATCACACTTTCGACAAATACCTTGTGTTCATACAGGGCCAGTAGTTGACCCAGGCTGAAGGGGCTGAGCTTATCCAGCAATATGATTTCGGATGGCCGTTCACCTTGCATTTTCCGGTGTACATCCAAACCCTCTTCGCTTCCGAGACCGGCTGTACCGGTTGCCAGGGCCGTCGCTTGCGCCAGCATATTGGCCAGTAAAGCGGCGTGGGCCTCCCTGTCCTCATGATCCGGATTGATGACCCCGACAAAACTCATAGGCACGATATCAGTGCCCTGGTGAAACATCTGGAACAATGAATGCTGGGCGTCGGTGCCCGGTTCACCAAACAGGACCGGGGAAGTGTCGTAATCTACACGCTGGCCCTGGCTATCAATCGATTTACCATTTGATTCCATCACCAGTTGCTGCAAGTAAGCAGGAAGCGAGCGCAGGCGATAATCATAAGGGATAACCACCTGTGCCGGATAGCCACAGATATTGCGATGCCAGATGCCTGTTAGTGCCATCAGGACAGGAAGATTTTCTGCAAGAGGGGCTGTTTGAAAGTGCCGGTCCATCTCGGCAGCACCACGCAGAAACTCATCGAAGCCACCCTCACCCATTACTGCTGCGGCTGAAAGGCTGACGGTGGACCAGATGGAATAACGCCCGCCAACCCAATCTGGCAGATACAGGGTGTTCTCCCGTGAAACACCAAAAGCGTCAACCGCCTGCTGATTGCCACTGACAGCAAAAACGCGCTGAAGCGCTGCCTGCTGCCCCATCGCATTCTCCATCCAATCCAGAACCCTGCGCCCATGCAGCAGTGTTTCACCGGTGGTAAAGCTTTTTGTCGCGATAATAACGGCGGTTTCAGCCGAATCCAGACGTTCCAGCAAGGCGGTGCGCAGATGCGCATCTACGGAGGAAAGAAAATGCACCTGCGGTGAGTTGTTCTTTCCCAGGGCCTCGATTAAAAGACGCGGTCCCAGCACGGAACCACCTATACCTATATGTATGATATGTGACACCGGTTGATCCGGTTGACCCGGTAGATGTCCAGCGGCAAACGCCGATGCGAAACCGAGCATACGTTGCCGGTTTTCAGTTACACGTTTAACAGTTTCAGCATCAAGACCTGCAAGTACGTCATCACAGCGCATTGCCATATGCAGCGCTGGTCGTTTTTCTGTGAAGTTGATGTCCTGACCACTAAAGAGTCGATTGCGCGCTTCGGCCAGGCCACATTCTTCAGCCATGTTCAGCAATTGGTTCAACGATTGCTGATCTATCCCAACCCGGGAAAAATCCAACAGTAAACCACCGTATTTTGCACTGAAATTTTTAAAGCGATCCGGCTCGCCTAAATATGCAGACAACGATTTTATTGAAGATTTCATGTTGTATTTATGCAACGTTTGAAGAAAGCTTTGTTTCATGTTGTTCTTTTGCACCTCAGATTGATCTATTTTTAATGCCTGATTACGGCACAGCTTTTGAAACTGTTGATTCAGCTCCGGGAACAACCCAACTGAATAGGTAATTGTCGGGTATGAGTATCATAATTAAAATATATATCATTGATTATTAAAGCAATATATCAACGAATCCGGATAATATTAAAGCCAAAAAAAATGCCCTTCTCCGGTTAGGGAGAAGGGCAGTTTTTGGAGTGATGTATCCGTCTTTTTGCGCCCTATGATCCTGGTTCGTGTTGCAGTCTTACCAAGATTGGTTGTAATAATACCACTAATGCCCACAATTGCAACCCTTTCCGGACAAAAAAACAACAAACCTGCTATCTGTCGATTCTTGTTCCGAAATGCCACATTGATTGCCTGTTCGCTAACACCGGGCATACTAATTCAGTCCCTCTTCTTCCAAACGGAAAATACCGCAAGAGTCGAGTTGTTGAAGCAACTCTTGTGCCACGCCATGCCCGGGAATTGTCACTGTTTTATCAAGCTCGCAAAGTGGCACTAAAACAAACGCTCTTTCGTGCATACGCGGGTGTGGCAACTCAAGTTCTTCCGACCTGAACTGCCGATTACCGTATAACAACAGGTCGATATCGATCAGCCTTGGACCCCAGCGACGTCCGCTTCTTTGCCGGCCCATTTTGTTTTCTATCGATTGCAAGACATGCAACAGGGCAATGGGATCCAGATCTGTTTCTATTTGTACAACGGCATTGATGAAATCATCCTGCTGATCATCGCCCCAGGGGGGCGTACGATACAAAGCTGATGCCTTCAATATCTGGATGCCTTCAACCCGTCTTAATCTGCCCAGTGCATCCTTGAGTTGAGAAACGGGTTGTTGCAGATTACTGCCTAGCCCCAGCCACGCTTTCATGAAACCATGGTCTTGATTACGGTAAGTCAGGACTTCGCGGCTGACGATTTTCGAGGTCGACGGCGGCGGGAACGGGGGCGGCGGGAACTCTTGTTATATTTTTCATTCTCACCAGTATTCAACTTCACCCCTTTTTGTGCCTCGGTCCAGTGTTCGCACAAATCCTTCAACGACTCATCTTCCTCTGACCTTAACAACAGAAAATCGTACGCAGCCCGAAAACGGCGTTCACCCATCAGGCTTTTTGCACGACGGCCGCGAGTATTATTAAAGCGTGGCTGCATGGTCCAGATTTGGCGTGTAATAACACTGAAACGGCGCGGCACGGCTGTTCTTTTAACCTGTTCTGACATCACTTCATCCGCAGCCTGGCCCAGGGCCACGTACTCCTGCAAACCACGGGCCTGTAAAACATCAGCCCTCGCCTGCACCGGTTTCCAGAACAGGGCGGCAAAAAGAAACGCCGGTGTCACCGGTCTGCCATCGGCAACCCGTTCATCAGTATTTTTCAGGGCTTTGTCCATTAATACGCCGATCTCGGCCTGACCCGGCTTCCCCTTGCGTTTGAGCACGGGAAATAGCGCAAGGGTTAACTGAAACCGCTGCAACGTTTCCATCGTCCTGGACGCGTGCCCGGTCATAAACAATTTACAGACTTCCTCGAACAAACGGGCTGGTGGGATATCTTTAAGCAAAGGTGCCATTTCATTGACATACTTTCCCGTCTCACCCCTCAACTCAGCACCCAACTTGGCAACAAATCGCGCCGCACGCAGCAGACGTACCGGATCTTCGCGGTAACGGGTTGCCGAGTCTCCGATCAATCTCAATTTGCGCTCCGAAAGGTCCTTGTAGCCACCGACAAAATCCTGGATATCTCCGCTGACCGGGTCCATGAACAGTGCATTGATCGTGAAGTCACGCCGTATCGCGTCTTCTTCAAGGCTGCCCCAGACATTGTCCCTCAATATACGACCGTTCTCATGCATGTGATCGTCATCATCACTTACCTGCGGGCCACGGAAAGTGGCGACCTCGATCAATGTCCCACCCATACGTACATGGGCCAACCGGAAACGACGCCCGATCAGACGGGCACGCGGGAATACCGTTTTGACCTCTTCAGGTGTAGCATCGGTTGCCACATCGTAGTCTTTGGGCACTTTGCCCAATAAAAGATCACGCACACTCCCCCCCACGATATAGGCCTCATAGCCTTCTTGCTGAAGACGGCGAACGACTTCGGTTGCGTGCGGGCAAAGTTGCTGAACCGCGATACCATGCTCAGCGAGTGGAATAACAATGTGTTTAGTGATGATGAATTCCTGAAATGTCTAAATAAATTTGGTGCTTCAACGATAGTCCTTGTTGAACACAATGATCAGGGTAGTTTAACATGACCTTCCTGTTGCAAAAACAGCTAAACGCTCCCTTCGTCTAGCGGTCCAGGACGCGGCCCTCTCAAGGCTGAAACACGAGTTCGATTCTCGTAGGGAGCGCCAATCTCTACCCTGTTATCGGCTCTTAACAGTTTTGCTTAAAGAAAACAGTCTCAGCTGCTATTCTTTTTTCTCTTTTTCGGCGTCGGCTTTGACGTCAGGATTCTCACCCAACTCCTCCATCGTCACATTAGAGTTGATGGCGTTCGTTTGCATCCGGCGCTGGTTAAGTTCAAGCAGGTGACTGAGTAAATCCGGGTCAATGCGTTTCACCGTTAGCGCCTTTGCTGCAATCGCTTGTGAACCATATCCAATCGAGGCCCCCAAGCTTACGCCAAGTGATTGTTCATTGGTGTTTACTACAGTGCTCGATGCGGAATCCAGTAACGCTGCCTTATTGGTCGCCAGGCTGCCACCGAACTCGCGGTAATTTCCTGCCAGGCTTGTAATCGTCCAATCGTTGATATCGGGCTTCAATTTTGTTGCCTTTGCCAGCATGGCAAGCTCATCCCCTTCGAGGTACTCGGTCAAATGTGCTGACAAATCTGAGTTGAAATCGGGGAAATACAAGCCGGCACGATCATACAAACTCGATACCTGGAAAACACTGGTGCTCTTGCTGCTGCCATAGGTGCCACGATTGGAGTTGACAAATTCAATGGCATTATTGGCCAGGGCACGCCACACGTCTTTGCCGGTGTATGCTCTTTTGCGTATATTCGGGCCACCGATAATTCCCTGGTAAAGGCCGTAGATAACCAATGGGTTGTTGTCATAGTTGTCTTTCAGGATGGTGAACTGGATATCATTCAGGCTCAGTGGCACACCCGCAACCGTGAGCAATTTTTGTGACAAAATGGACTTTTTGCCGGTCAGAACCTTTTTGAGCTTTTTCTTCGGGAATACTTCCACCAACTCATTCAACATGGTGACATTGTAGAGATTTAACCAAAAGGCCAGTTGCTCATCACGGGAGAAATATTCGAGCGATACTTCATCCGGTAACATTTCGAGGCTCGATTTGATATTGATCAGCAATTGTTTTGCTTGGTCATTGTCCGCGAATGATTCGAAATAGAAGCGGTTAGCTTCATTGGCTGTTGTTCTTTTAACTTTGGATTTCATCATAGTGCCTGTAGTGCCCTGTGGGGGCGCGGCGACCTCCCGGCTCGAGCGTCCTACATCCACCACCACCGTCTTGAGAAGACCCGTCAGATCGTCGTACCCGATCACATATTTGGACTCGTCATTGAAACCGCGAAATGGCTCCGGCACCGCTGAATCCTGTGCGAATGCCAGCTGGCTGATGGCCAATAAGCTAAAAATTGCAAAGATGGCTGCTAAGGTGTGCTTCATGATCCTAAGTCCCTGCTGCAAAAGTTAAATTTACTCCAAATGTGACACAAAAGAAACATAAGACCGAAGGCTTACGAAAGAAATTCAGATAAACATTCGTTAAACGATTCGGCCGGATAGACGCCACATTCTTAAAGGCCGATTTGTTGCTTAAAACACAAGAAATACCTGATCTGTCCTGATTTCAGGTAACATTCAATTTCTTTAAAACACCACTGAAACTTTTTGTAAAAGGCATGACCCAAAATACCCCACTCGAATTTGATTACCTGCGCCGTGAATTAATTGGCGCCGATGCACCCATCCAGACGCCCTATGGTGAACGATTGATGATGTACGCGGATTACACGGCTTCAGGCCGGTGCCTGTGTTTCGTGGAAAATTACCTGCGTCAGTTACAGCGCATCTATGCCAATTCGCACACAGAAGATGACATCAGCGGTCGTTCAATGACACAACTGTTGAGGGAAGCAGAGGCGAGTATCAAGAGGTCCGTCAATGCCGGCGAAAGCGGTCGCATCATCTGTGCCGGTAACGGCGCGACAGGCGCGATTGATAAATTACAACAAATTATCGGGGTTTCACTACCGCCGGTTACACGTCGGCACCTGGGCACATTGCTGAGTAATTCGCTTGGCCTGGATCAACTGGATATATTCAAACGCTATTTGCGTGAAAACCAGCCAATTGTATTTGTCGGTCCCTATGAACACCATTCCAATGAAATTTCGTGGCGTGAGAACCTGGCCACCGTGGTGCCGGTACAACTGGATCAGCAAGGCGGCATTGATCTGAAACACCTGGAAGAATTGCTTCAGAACCCCGCATACAAGGGCCGCAAACGCATTGGTTCATTCTCCGCCGCCTCAAACGTTACCGGTATCAAATCACCGGTGCACGAGATCGCCGCCCTGCTGCATCGACATGATGCCATTGCCTGTTTTGATTTTGCCGCAAGCGCACCGTATGTGCAGATTGATATGAATCCGCCAGCAGACGAATACGGGGGTGATGCTTCCCTTGATGCCATATTTATATCACCGCATAAGTTCCTTGGTGGACCGGGCTCAAGCGGTGTATTGGTATTTAATGAACGCCTGTACCACCGGGATCTGCCACCTACGGTCAGCGCCGGCGGCACCGTTGATTACGTCGGTCCGGTAAACCAGGATTTCATCACCCATATTGAGGAGCGGGAAAAACCCGGCACACCCGGTGTCCTGCAGGTACTGAAGGCGGCCATGGTGTTCGAAATCAAGGACAATGTCGGTGTAGCGCGGATTGAACAAAGGGAACACGAGTTACTGAAAAAGGTATTCGACCGCTGGCTTGCCAATCCGCAAATTGAAATTCTCGGCAACCAGGATCCGGCCAAAAGGGTCGGTATTGTTTCGTTTAACATCAAAGCCAATATCGACAAATCTGAAGACAGTTACTATTTGCATCCCAAATTTGTCACCACGCTATTAAACGATTTATTCGGCATCCAGTCGCGGGCAGGTTGTTCCTGTGCCGGTCCTTACGGTCACCGTCTACTGGGGATTGATGAAGAAACCTCTGAGGAATACCGCGTTTGCGTGACCGATGGTTACTCAGGCGTCAAGCCCGGTTGGTGCAGGGTCAGCATGCATTACGTTATGGATGACCTCGAAGTTGATTTTCTCCTCGATTCGGTTGAGTTTGTCGCCCGTTATGGTGGTCTGTTTTTACCGCTATACGACTTTGACCTGTACGACGGTTCATGGAGTAAAAAAGACGATTCGACCTGCCTGCAGGCTTTTTCATTGGAATCTGCGCTCAAAGCAGGCGGGGTTGATGAGACACCCATGCCCGCCGAAGAGCGAAGTGCGCGTTACACAAGCTACCTGGATGACGCATTGAAATGTGCCCGCAAACTTCAAAAGCAGGGTCCACCCGTACCCCATCGGCTTGAAGGCTCGCTGGGTGAATTACAGTTCTTTGGCTTGACTGAATGTTGTATTAACCCGGATACAAAAAAGAACCAGAAGGGACTGGTAGGTAAAATCAAGGCGATTTTCAACAAGCAATAACACTCGTACTCAGTCCTTTTTCAGGTTGATTTGATCCAGCGGTAAAACGGTGGTGTTCTTTTGCTCTTTAAGGGCAAAACTGGTGTTTACCGTGCGTACTACACCCATCTTCAGCAGGTACTCACTGAGAAAGTCCTGGTAAGACGCCATATCAGGTGCCACCACCTTCAACATATAGTCATGTCCGCCGCTGGTGGCGTGGCACTCCAGCACCTGGGGTGCACGCTTGATGGCACGGTCAAATTTTTTGACTTTATCGGTGCTGTGGTCAAGCAGGGTGACATGAGCAAAGCCCATGATCGATAAGCCCACCTTGTGACGATCCACCACCGCTGCGTAGTGGCTAATAACGCCCGCCTCCTCCAACGCCCGTAAGCGACGCCAACTCGGTGAGGGTGACAGGGAAACCTCTTTCGCAAGGTCCCGATTGGACAAACGCCCATCGTTTTGCACGGCCTCCAGAATGGAAATATCCGACTTATCCAGTTTCATAGAAATAATCTCACATATTTATCATCTGTAAACAAATTATATACCTAGTTTATGATATTTGCGGCATTCAATAGCAATTATATACTCCTCAAAGAGGTATATAATTTTTATATAGGCACATAAAAACGGAAAACATTAATATGTCAAGCGTCACTCCTTTCAGTCATCTCGACCACACCAAACATTCCCACGCCACCGGACTCGACTGGAAGCGCATTGCATACCTGACTTTGCTTTCGCGCGCCATCGATGATCTCGAAGAAACAGAACTCCTTAAAAATCGAGAGGTCCTTTACCAGTTTTCAGCCCGTGGGCACGATATGGCCCAGATCATCCTGGCCTCATTACTGGATCATCCCGGCGATGCGGCAAGCGGTTACTACCGCTCCCGTCCATTCTTATTGGCGTTGGATCTCGATCTGGAAGATGCCATAGCCGGGCCAATGATGCGTTCCGGCGGTATGAGTGATGGCCGTGATATCGGTGTAGTTTTCAACCTTCCAAAAAAGAACAATAAACCCTGTTTTCTGCCAATGAGCGGTGGCGTCGGTGCGCAATACACCCCCATTTCGGGCTGGGCAGAATCCATTATCTACAAACACAAAGAACTGGCCGATAACGATACCCAGGGTGCCATCGGTGTTGCGCTCGGCGGCGATGCCTCAACCGCGACCAGTGGTTTTTGGGCGGCGCTCAACAGTGCCACAACACGTAAACTCCCCATGCTGTTTTACATAGAGGACAACGGCTATGGTATCTCGGTACCTTCCGATGTGCAGACACCGGGCGGCAACATCGCAGAAAACCTGTCAGGATTCAAAAACCTGCACGTCCTGGATGGCGATGGTTGCGACCCGTTGCAGGCAGCAACCTACCTTGCCCGTGCCGTTCAACATATACGCGAGGGCCATGGCCCTGCGCTGGTGCGTTTAACCGTGCCACGCCTGTCCGGGCATTCTGGTCAGGACACGCAAAAATACAAGACCGAGTTACAGATCGCCACCGAGAAGAGCCGTGATCCCCTGCCCCGCTTACAGGAATTCGTTATAGCAGAACACCTGATGACAAAGCGGGACTGGGCGGCCACGGTCCATCAGGTCCACCAGGATGTCAGGGTTGCACTGGCAAATGTTCGTAAACGTCCACAACCGGAGCCTCTTGATATACAGCGATTCGTATTTAGCGAAACCGGCAATGACGGCCAGGTGCAATTACAGCAGCAAGGTGGCCTGTGGCCTGACGGATATGAGTTCCCGGCAACGACTAATAAACCTCAGGCGGAGAGCGAGCGCATCAATATGCTCACTGCCATCCGCCGGACACTGGATGTCGAGTTAACAGACAATCCGAAGCTTGTTGTATTTGGCGAAGATGTGGGCCCCAAGGGCGGGGTTCATGCTGCCACGCTGGGTCTGCAGGATAAACACGGCAAGGGCCGGGTGTTTGATACCAGCCTGTCAGAGGAAGGTATCATTGGACGTGCCGTGGGCATGGCTGCCGCCGGCCTGATGCCGGTCCCTGAAATCCAGTTTCGTAAATATGCCGACCCTGCCGAAGAGCAACTGAATGATTGCGGCACGATGCGCTGGCGCACAGTTAACCGCTTTGCCGCGCCGATGGTGGTGCGTATTCCCGGTGGTTTCTTCAAAGTTGGCGACCCTTGGCACAGCCAAGCCAACGAGGTGAAATGGTTACATTCCATCGGTTGGCAGCTTGCCATGCCATCCAATGCACAGGATGCTGTAGGTCTGTTACGAACAGCCATGCGCGATAACAACCCGACGATCTTTTTTGAACACCGTTCCATGCTGGATGATGCATGGGCCAGGCGTCCTTATCCGGGTGATGATTATGTCATCCCGTTTGGTTCCGCCACGACCACCCGCGAGGGAGACAAACTGACGGTTGTGACCTGGGGTGCGATGGTACCCCGTTGCGAAAAAGCGGCGGATGATTTGGGTGGCGACATCGATGTTATCGATTTACGTACCCTGTCACCCTGGGACAAGGAAACCGTTATCGCTTCTGTTAAACGAACACACCGCTGCCTGGTTGTCCACGAAGACAACATCACGGCCGGGTTCGGTGCGGAAATCACCGCATACCTGACGGAAAAAATATTTTTCGAGTTTGATGCACCACCCCGTCGCCTTGCGATGCCTGATGTGCCGAGTCCGCACAACCCGTTACTGATGGACGCCGTGGTACCGAACGTTGAACGTATTACCTCGGCAATGAAAGACCTGCTCGAGTTTTAGGGAACCTCTTATCTATTCATGAACACGTATCTTGTGTCCAAAATGTCCAGCTTTGCGTCGCCTAAAGCGCCTACTTTTGGTGCAAATCTTCGCAATAGCTGGCTATTACGTGCGATTCGCGCCTTGAATCTGGACATTTTGAATCATAATCTACTTCGCCCAGAATAAATCAGAGGTTCCCTAGATACATGTCAAACATCATTGAAATCGTATTTCCTGAGGATCAGCAGGAAGGCACCGAAGCGACGGTTACCCGCTGGATTGTCGCCGAGGGAGACCTCGTCGCGGCACACGACCCGGTGGTTGAAATTGAAACTGACAAGGTGGTCGTTGAAATTGCAGCACCCGAGGCAGGCCGGATTGACTCAATTAAAATCCAACTGGATGAAGAAGCCAATCCAGGTGATGTACTTTGTACGTTGAGCACCGACAGGCAAGCCGGCGCAGAACCGCACACGGAAGACCAATCTGCAAAAAATGAAGCCCACACCGGAACGCAAGTGGAGCGGGACCGGTTGAGCCCCGCAGTCAGGCAACGTGCAGCTGAATTTCAACTGGATCTTAGCGGTATTGCCGGTAGTGGCAAAGACGGCAGGATCACCCTTCAAGACGTGGAAACGCTGATTGCCGAAAAACAGCCGGCAACTGATGAAACCCCCGCACCGCTTACTACCGAAACAACCTCGTCAACCCGGGGTTCAGAGATCATCCCGCACGACAGGATGCGCAAACGAATTGCCGATAGCATGGTAGCCAGCCTGTTGCATACCGCACCTCACGTCACCTCGGTTTTCGAGGCAGACCTGTCTGCCGTTCTAAAGCATCGGGCGGCCACCAAGGAAACATTTGCAAAGGCTGGTACGCCACTGACCCTGACAGCTTATTTTGTAGCTGCCTCCATTACCGCCATTCAAAAAGTGCCACGGGTGAATAGCCGCTGGTTTGACGAGCACCTGGAAGTCTTCAACTATATTAATATGGGCATTGGTACCGCGCTGGGTGACCAGGGGCTGATTGTGCCGGTATTGCAGCAAGCTCAAAATATGGACCTCAAGGCTATCGCCGCGGGGCTTGCCGACCTCACCGGTCGCGCCCGTGACAACAAACTGAAACCCGAAGACGTCCGCGATGGCACCTTCACGATATCCAACCACGGCGTCTCCGGCAGCCTGATTGCCACACCCATCATCATCAACCAGCCGCAGTCCGCTATCCTCGGTGTCGGAAAGATTGAAAAACGCACCAAAATATTGGAAATTGATGGCGAAGATGTCATATCCATCCGGCCGATGTGCTACATCAGCCTGACTATCGACCACCGCGTTCTGGATGCTTATCAGACCAATGCTTTCCTGACCGAACTTGTCAGCACACTGGAAAACTGGTCTTAGCACCAGGCAGTCCATTACACTGGGTGGACCTGCGGTCCTGTGACCTTTTGGAGATCCTGAATGAAAATTGAAAGCTATGCATGTGGTGCCTGGGTAGCGGGTAGCGATGACGGCGTGGAAGTCAGAAACGCCATCAACGGCGAGCCGATTGGGCGGGTCAGCAGCATGGGGCTCGATTTTGCCGACATGCTCCGTCATGGACGCAACCATGGTGGTTCAGCACTGCGAACGATGACGATTCACGATCGTGCCAATATGCTGAAGGCCATGGCCAAACACCTTCTGGAAAAGAAGGAACTCTTCTACGACATTTCAGCCAAAACCGGCGCCACACGGGCGGACAGTTGGGTAGACATTGAAGGTGGTATTGGCACGGTGTTCGCCTACACTGGTATCGCGCGGCGTGAATTACCCAACGAGACTTTTGCGGTCGAGGGTCCGACAGAACGATTGTCTGCGAAAGGCAGTTTCGTGGGACGGCATATTTTGACCGCGAAACACGGTGTTTCCCTGCACATCAACGCCTTCAATTTTCCCTGCTGGGGTATGCTCGAAAAAATCGCACCCAGCCTGATCGCCGGTGTACCGGTCATCGTTAAGCCGGCCACGGTTTCGTGCTACCTGACCGAGGTGATGGTCAGGGAAATCATCGCTTCCGGTATTCTGCCCGAGGGATCCCTGCAGTTGGTCTGCGGTCGTACCGGTGATATTTTTGATCACCTGGATGAACAGGACAGCGTCACTTTCACGGGCTCTGCTTCTACTGGCCGGATGCTCAAAAGCCATCCCAACATCATCGCCAACAGCATCCCGTTCAATATGGAGGCCGACTCGCTGAACTGCTCCATACTCGGTGCCAATGCCGCACCGGGAACCCCGGAATTTGATCTGTTTATAAAAGCTGTGGCCCAGGAAGTGACCGTAAAAGCCGGTCAAAAGTGTACCGCCATTCGCCGCACCATTGTGCCGCAAGCTCACGTCGAGGCGGTGATCGAGGCACTCGGTTCACGACTCGGCAAAACACCCGTTGGCGACCCTTCCGTTGAGGGTGTGAGAATGGGCTCACTGGTGGGTAGAGACCAGGTCGAAGACGTCTGGAGCGCCGTTGATGAGTTGGCCAAAGACAGTGAGGTCATCTACGGTGGCCAACGTGAATTTGATGTCGTGGGTGCCGATCGGGACAAGGGTGCCTTTTTCCCTTCCACCCTGTTGTACTGCGATCAGCCATTCGCCACGGATTCACCGCACTCGGTTGAAGCCTTTGGACCGGTCTCCACGATTTTGCCATATAAAGATGAAGATGAGGCCATCGAACTGGCCCGCATGGGACGCGGCAGCCTGGTAGGCTCCCTGGTCACGGCCGATAATGAAGAGGCGGCCAGGATCGTACTTGGAACAGCCGCATGGCATGGCCGCATACTGGTGTTGAACAGTGATTGCGCGAGAGAGTCCACAGGTCATGGTTCACCACTCGCACCCCTGGTTCATGGCGGCCCCGGCCGCGCTGGTGGCGGTGAAGAACTGGGTGGCAGCAGGGCGATAAAGCACTATATGCAACGCACCGCAATCCAGGGCTCACCCGATACGCTCACCGCAATCACACGTCAGTTCACAACGGGTGCCACCGCCAATTTCACCCGCTTGCATCCATTCAAAAAGACCTTTGATGAACTGCAGATCGGTGACTCTCTGTTAAGCCACCGGCGCACGGTGACCGAGGCCGATATTGTCAACTTTGGTTGTTTGTCCGGTGATCATTTCTACCTGCACTTCGACGAGATCGGTGCAAAAGACTCGCTATTCGGTAAAAGAGTGGCGCACGGTTATTTCGTTATTTCTGCTGCCGCAGGTCTGTTTGTCGACCCGGGGGTCGGTCCCTTACTGGCCAATTACGGTCTTGAGAACCTGAGATTTGTAGAACCGGTGTGTATCGGTGACACCATCCGCGTGCGATTGACTGCAAAACAGAAAATCCGCAAAGACAGGCGACCTGATGAAGACCGTGCCACCGGGATTGTGGTCTGGGATGCTGAAATCACTAACCAGGATGACGTTACCGTAGCGGTTTATGACATCCTGACACTGGTGGAGCGTGCCGACAACTAGTCCACCACTTTTGCACCTACAACGGTCACCCTGACACGCCGGGCCAACTCATTCACATCCTGGATATCGCGAATCCTGGTGTTCATTGCCGTCTGCTCCCCCGGTGCCAGACGTTCGCCTACGTCCTGTGAGAATTCACGTTTTTTGCCGTTGCCATCAATATATTCCACTCTCAATGTAATGTTCTTCACCGTCACCGGCGAATTGTTTCGCACGGCGGCACCCACCCTGCCGTTTTGCCCGAGCATCGCTTTGGTCTGAATGTACTTACCGGGGTTGCGGGGCATATCTATAAGCACCAATTCTTTTTCAGCCTGCTTGCTGACTTCCGAATTGGACCCGGCGGCGGCCTGGTAATGTTTGATTGCCGAATCCATATTACCCGCCCGCTTGTCCATATTACCCAGCAGAAAATTGGCTTGTGCAGTAGGCAGTAACTCCAGGCTGTGCTCCAGGTCGGTCCGGGCCGGGTTAATTCTCCCCTGTTCATAGCGGGCCTGACCACGCCGCAGATGATGATAGAAAAAGCCATCATCCAGTCGCACGGCATCGCTGTAAGCACGTTCGGCTTTTCGATAGTTGTCATTGGCTGCATAAATATCACCGGAAAGCGCATGGAAAAGGGCCTCCCCCGGCTCCTGTTTCAGGGCCCGGGTAACCAGTTTACGTGCTTCCCTGGTCTTGTCTTCTTTCAGGGCCTTGCGGGCGTTGCCATAATCTTCGTAGGCGGGTTTCATTGCACGCAGGTGCGCTGTCTTTTGCATATATACATCACGTCCAAACTCGCCAGTGTCCGGCAGGGTTTTTGCCGTCGCGATATTGTTGGCCACCCGCTCGGCAGACGGGGGATGTGACGCAAATAAACCTGACACCCAGTCACTTCGGCGTTCTGCAGATAACTTGACAAAGGTCTCCTGCAGTTCCACGGCGCCCTGGGGGTTGTAGCCTGCTGCTGACATATAACGCATACCATAAAGGTCGGATTCGCGTTCCGCATCACGCCCGTACTTGGTTGTAATAAGCTGTGCACCCAACTGCGGCACCATCATCGCAATCTGCTGACCCATCTCTGAGTTCGCCATGGAACTGCCAAAAATCATCGCGGCCACCATACCGACCTGTGTGAGCATACCCTTGGATTGCTGACGCGCACCGTGGGCAGCATCGGCATGCACAATTTCGTGACCTAACACGGCCGCCAGTTCGGCCTCAGAGTTCAGCTCTGTTAAAAGCCCCCGGTTCACCACAATTTTACCGCCGGGTAGTGCCCAGGCATTGGGAACAGAATCATTCAAAACATGGAATTCATAAGGCAGATCCCGCTTGGCCTGTTTGGCAAGACGGCCACCAACACTCTCAACGTATTGAGTAAGTTCGGGATCCATCTTGTAATCACCACCCTGCGACTGCCGCATGGGGGCATACATTTGCGCACCCACTTCACGCTCCCAGTTTTCGTCAAGGTTGGGAAGCACAAAATTTTTCTCACCTGTTACCGGGTTGACACTGCAGCCTGTCAGGGTAAAGGAAAGGCTTAGAATAATGATCAGTAAGCGTCTCATGATTTCTCTCTCAGTTTATTGGTCGAAGGGAATAAACACACACCCTACGGTTTAAATTTGTACTCGCCCGAATCGATTCTGCGCCGGTCGGGCTCAGCTTCAGTTAATGCTTCGGTCTTTTCCAGAGTGGCCAGGCAACGCTTCGCAAGCTCCTGGTATTCGAATGTGCCCTGGGATTTCCATTCGATTTCCTTTTCGGAAAGTTCACGTTTGATTTTTGCCGGCACACCAATCACCAGGCTACGTGACGGGCACTCAAAGCCGGCAGCGACAAATGCAGTAGCGCCGACAATAGAGGATTCACCAATGACCGCATCGTCCATCACCACGGCATTCATACCCACCAGTGCATTGACACCAATGCGGCAGCCATGCAGCACGGCACCATGCCCGATATGGCCATTACGTTCTACGATGCAGTCCTTGCCCGGAAAACTGTGCATAACGCAGGTATCCTGCACATTTGCACCCTGTTTCACAATAATCCGGCCGAAATCGCCTCTTAGCGAAGCATGCGGGCCAATGTAACAACCGGAACCGATTAAGACATCACCGATCAAAACAGCGGTCTCATGTACATATGCATCCGGATGGACAACCGGGGTGATTCCTTCAAGACTGTATACAGGCATTGGTCGGTACACCTTATAAAATTCTGTATAAAAAGGCATGATACACAACTATCAATTCATTGCTCCAATTTGTAACCCTTTGCAACAATCAGGCGGAAAGAATCAACATGGACTTCAACAATATTGAGTTTGACATTAAACAGGGCGTCGCCACGCTGACCTTGAACCGACCGAAATCACTCAACAGCTTCACCGTCGAAATGCACACTGAAATCCGCGAAGTGATGCAACAGGTCGAAGATGATCCGGGCATCCGTTGCCTTGTTATCACCGGTGCAGGCCGTGGTTTCTGTGCCGGGCAGGATCTGGGTGACCGGGCCAGCTCTGGCGAAGGGGCCGTGCCTGATGTGGGTGCGTCCGTGGAAAAATACTACAACCCGTTTATTCGCAGCATCATGAACTTACCCAAACCGGTTATCTGTGCGGTCAACGGCGTGGCGGCCGGTGCCGGTGCGAGCATTGCCCTGGCCTGCGATATTGTCATGGCCGCACGGTCTGCCAGTTTTATCCAGGTATTTTGCAAAATCGGTCTGATCCCCGATTCAGGCGGCACATGGAACCTGCCTCGCGCAGTGGGCCTGGCCCGGGCCAAGGGGCTTGCCCTGTTGGGTGACCGCCTTCCAGCCGAAACAGCTGAATCATGGGGTCTTATCTGGAAATGCGTGGACGATGAAGCATTGCAGGATGAGATCCAGAAAATGGCAAGTCATTTTGCGACCCAGCCCACCGCTGCTCTCGGCCGCATCAAGAAGCTGTTACAGGACTCTTCCAGCAACACCTTGTCCGAACAACTGGACCTGGAACAAAAGGCTATGCAGGATCTTGGGCAAAGTGATGATTATCGCGAGGGCGTAGCGGCATTTTTGGAGAAACGGCCACCGGTATTCAAGGGTCTGTGAAGTTGAGGATGACACTGAAAATGAATGAAGCTTACCTGTGTGACGCCATCAGAACCCCTATCGGGCGCTATGGTGGAAGTTTGTCCGGTATCCGCGCAGATGACCTGGGTGCTATACCGATGTCGGCCCTGATGAACAGGAATGACAAGGTGGATTGGTCCGCGGTCGATGATGTTTATTACGGTTGCGCCAACCAGGCAGGCGAAGACAATCGCAACGTGGCCCGCATGAGTGCCCTGCTTGCCGGTCTGCCTTCCAGTGTTCCCGCGGTGACACTCAACCGTTTGTGCGGTTCAGGAATGGATGCAGTCGGTAACGCTGCCCGTGCTATACGAAGCGGCGAGACACAGCTAATCATTGCAGGGGGTGTTGAATCCATGAGTCGGGCACCCTTTGTCATGCCCAAGGCCGGGGCAGCTTTCAGCCGCGATGCCCGGATTTACGACACGACCATGGGTTGGCGATTTGTTAATCAACTATTCAAACAACAGTACGGTATCGATTCCATGCCGGAGACGGCCGAAAATGTTGCCGAGGAATTTGATATCAATCGGACAGACCAGGATGCTTTCGCATTGCGGAGTCAACTGCGGACCGAGTCTGCCCTCGACGCAGGCATTTTTGCCGACGAGATCTGCCCCGTCAGTGTTCCCCGCAAAAGGCAGGAGCCACTATTATTTGATCGAGATGAACATCCCCGCTCAGGCAGCACATTGGAAAACATGGCGAAACTGCCCACACCTTTTCGCGCGAACGGCACTGTGACCGCAGGAAATGCCAGCGGTATCAATGATGGTGCCTGCGCACTGTTACTGGCGTCAGCGGATGCCGCCCAGCTATACGACCTGAAACCAAAGGCCCGTGTGGTGGCAATGGCCACTGCCGGCGTTGCACCACGTATCATGGGTATGGGTCCGGTGGATGCGAGTAAAAAAGTTCTCAAACTGGCGGGCTTGAACCTTGAGCAGATGGATGTGATAGAACTGAACGAGGCCTTTGCTGCCCAGTCCCTGGCCTGTCTACGTCAGTTGGGCTTGCCGGATGATGCCGAACACGTTAACCCAAATGGCGGCGCTATTGCACTCGGGCACCCACTTGGCATGAGTGGTGCCAGGTTAGTCACAACAGCCATGTATCAATTGCAACGTTCGCAGGGTCGCTACGCCTTGTGCACGATGTGTATCGGTGTTGGCCAGGGTATTGCCCTCATCATAGAAAGGGTTTAAAAACACCCGGAAGACGCCAACGGGTAAAGGAAGTCAACCATGCATGAAATGTCCATTTGCCAGGCTTTGCTTGATCAGGTCGAGCGCATTGCCCAGGAGCAACGCGCCAGCCAGGTTGACAGCATTTTGCTTTCCATAGGCCCCTTGTCAGGGGTTGAGCCAGTGCTGTTAGAAAGGGCATTTGAAGTCGCGCGTTTGCAGACAATCGCCGAAAATTCCACACTCGAGATTGAGACCGGGCCGATTTTGGTTGAATGCCGCAGTTGTGGTGCGAGCGGGGAAGCCGGGGTAAACCGCCTGGTTTGCCCATCATGTGGAGATTGGCAGGTAAACGTGGTTCAGGGCGATGAATTGTTACTCATGCGTCTTGAGGTCAGCGGTATTGCACCCAAAACTTAAAACCGGTGAAATTGAGGTTCTCGTTACAGAGCTTAAAATCCTGAACTCTGCCCAAACCCCTCCTTTTTTAATCGAAGATAAGGTTGACGTGTCAGAAACGATCCGCCTTAAATACAGGCATCTTGACCTCCGCCGATCCAGGCTCCAGAATAATATTATTTTAAGACACAAGGCATCAGCCTCATTAAGAAATTACTTGAACAACTCAGGATTTCTTGAAATAGAAACGCCTGTCTTAACGCGAAGTACTCCGGAAGGAGCCAGGGATTATCTTGTACCAAGCAGAGTTAATCCAGGACAGTTTTATGCTCTGCCCCAGTCTCCCCAGATATTCAAGCAACTTCTGATGATATCCGGGTTTGACCGGTATTACCAGATCGTTCGATGCTTTAGAGACGAAGATCTGCGGGCGGACCGCCAGCCTGAATTTACTCAGATTGATATGGAAATGTCCTTTGTAGGCGAAGACGATATCATCGCGGTTTCCGAAGGAATGATGAAAGACCTCTTTAAGGACGTGTTGGATATAGATCTTAAACCACCCTTTTCACGGCTGACTTATGACGAGGCTGTTGGCCGCTATGGTCTGGACAAGCCTGATACCGGATTCGGTCTGGAACTAAAAGATATTTCGGACAT
>RCNE010000081.1_pt1 | contig 41500 bp, 36 predicted proteins | sample 2041361 | NCBI WGS metagenome assembly RCNE01 (sample SAMN09708229, study PRJNA481090) | Marine sediment metagenome, whole genome shotgun sequencing project. | reverse complement strand
CGAGGCAGGACGCCGAGGATGAGGCTACAGGGATGTACTTGTGCCGTGTCCCGGTAAGACAATACCCGCCCCAGCGCCCCCCCCGTGGAGATGTGTGAACACGGGTACGGCTGACCGCGCTCCGGGTATCGACAAAACCATTCTATAAAGAACCCCTCAAGGTTTATACTGTTCGACTACCAAATCAATCGAAATCAACAATTTTCGCATATGCGTTTATCCAGCAAAGGCCTCACTATGAAATACGTAGTTTCCATCCTGTTTCTTGCTTTATCACTTTTTGTTACACCAGCTTTTTCGCAACAGTCTTTGTTGCTCAAACAACCAGCGGTTTCTGCACAAAAGCTGGCTTTTGTTTACGCAGGTGATTTATGGGTAGCAGACCGGGACGGTTCGAATCCCCGGCGATTGACCTCCAGCCCCGCAGAGGAAAACAACCCGGTGTTTTCGCCCGATGGCAAACTGATTGCCTTCAGTGCCAGCTACGAAGACAACACAGATGTGTATTTCATTTCAGTATCCGGTGGCCAGCCTCAGCGTCTGACATGGCATCCTGATTCCGACATTCCTACCGGATGGACAACTGATGGGGCGGCAGTGACCCTGGTATCGCGCCGTGAAACCGATCATGGTCGATCGGGACAGCTTTACCACGCATCGATCAATGGTGGTCTGCCGAAAAAACAAATGGAGGCTCGTGTTTACCGTGGCAACTATGACCGGCAAGGAAACAGGTTTGCGTACATCGCACATGGCTCAGGTTATAACGGCCTTTTTGGTGGCAGTTCGGGCTGGAAAGGCTATCGCGGTGGTACTACACCGGCCATCCAGATCATGGATATCAAAGCACAAACAGTGACCACCATACCGGGTGCCGGCGTGACCAACTTCAATCCGGTCTGGTTAGGTGAACAGCTGTATTTTATTTCTGACCGGGAAAACGAAATTTTTAATATTTACCGTTACGACCCCATCGGTGAGGCCGTTACAAAGGTCTCCAACGAACCCGTTTGGGATGTTCGGGCGGCGTCAGGGCATGGCACCATGATTGTTTACGAAGCTGGCGGCCAGCTAAAAAGCCTGGATACTGGAAGCAACCAGGTTAGCGATATTCCGATAACCATCAACCCGGATCTGCCACAACTGCGTACCCAATGGAAAGATGCGAGTAAAACCATTCAACATGCCGACATCTCTCCCTCAGGCAAGCGTGCCATCATCACCGCCAGGGGCGAAGTGTTTACAGTGCCAGTTGAGGATGGCGCCGTTCGCAACATCAGCGCTGATGGCACAACCCATGAATACACCGCCATATGGTCACCTAAAGGAGACCAGGTTGCCTATATTACTGCATCTGAGAACGGCCAAAGCGTGGTGCTTAAAGATCAGACCGGACGTGGTAACCACACACAGTACGAGCTGGGACCGAATTTCTACGAGTTGCTGGCCTGGGGTGCCGGAGACAATATGCGTATCGTCTTTCAGGACAACCATCTGTCTCTTTTTTCCATTGACCCCACTAACGGAGCCATTTCCACAATTGCAACCGGTATACGACGCGAACAGATAGATGTGTCCGTATCACCGGATGGCAAATGGCTCGCGTATACACTCGAACAGGCCAATTACAACCGTGACCTGGCCCTGTTCAATTTTGAAACCGGCTCAAATACCGTCGTAACCGATGGTGCCGCGGATGTTGCTTCGCCGGCTTTCAGCAAAGATGGCAAATATCTGTATTTCGCCGCCTCGACAAACTCGGGTCCCATCCAGATCGGACTCAACATGACTTCCCAGGAGCGACCGTATCGCGCAGGTCTTTATGCGCTGGTGCTGGCTGCAGATGGAAAATCACCGGTATTGGCAGGTGTCAGTGATGAAAACGAAGACACTGAAGCGGACGCTTCCAAGGAAAAGAATGAGTCCGGCAATGATAAAGAAGGGGGTAAAGATAAGGAAGCTGAAAAAACACCTGAAACCCGCATCGACCTGCAGAACCTTTCCTCCCGTCTCGTTGCCCTGCCGGTGGCTGAAAATAGTTACGGTAATCTCGCAGTAGACAAAGACGGCAGGCTGTATTACGTGCGAGCCACACAACCGGGAATCAGTGTTGACCCACCGGGAACCGAGGAAGGTGCAGAAGACACTTTGATGCGATTTGATTTCAAAGAAAAGGAGGCCGCCAGCCTGTTAACGGGCCTGAGTCATTTTATGATGAGCGCAAATGGTAGTCATATGCTCATTAGCAAGTCAGATGGCACCCTTGTTGTTGCTGAAACAGGTGACGAGCTTGAACCGGAAAAACTGGCACTTGATGGTTTGAAATTACAGATAAACCCACTTGAAGAATGGACACAGATCTTCAACGAAGCCTGGCGTATGGAAAAAGAGTACTTCTATGCTGACAACATGCATGGACTGGATTGGCAGGCGGTCTACGACCGCTACCGTCCACTGGTAAATCACCTTGGCAGACGTGAAGACCTGTCCGCACTGATGGTAGAAATGATCGCAGAGTTGCAGGTTGGCCATAACCGTACCGGTGGTGGTGATGTACACAAGGAAAAGGAAACTCAAACCGGATTACTCGGTGCTAACTTTATTATCGACCAGGGCCGTTATCAAATTGCAAAGGTTTACAACGGCGAGCAGTGGAACCCGTTTATCAAGGCTCCGTTGGCGACACCCGGAAACGAGGCACGGCAAGGCGAGTACATCCTCGCGATAAACGGCCGGGAGCTGAGCTCTTTAGACAACATATTCAATGCTTTACAGGGTACCAGCGGCAAACAGGTTACGTTGCGCGTCGGACCCCGCGCCAATGGACGTGATGCCCGGGAAATTATAGTTGAACCGGTCGAATCCGAGCGTATGATGCGCTTATGGTCATGGATAGAAACCAACCGGCGCACCATTGATGAAGCCACCAACGGACAGGTGGGTTATGTGTATTTACCCAATACAGCCGGAGCAGGCTACACGTTTTTCAACCGGATGTTTTTCGCCCAGGTCGACAAGGAGGCCATCATTATTGATGAACGTTCGAACGCCGGGGGACAGGCTGCAAATTATATTACCGACGTGCTCAGCCGCAGACACCTTTCCGGCTGGAAAGACCGGGATGGCCAGTTTTACAATACACCGGCAGGTGCAATGCACGGACCTAAAGTCATGCTGATTGATCAGGACGCCGGCTCAGGTGGTGATTATTTGCCCTATTCGTTCCGTCACCTGGGGATTGGCAAATTGATGGGTACACGCACCTGGGGCGGGCTTATTGGAATCGCCACCAACCCGGAACTTATGGACGGCGGGTATCTGACCGTTCCATTTTTCAGATTTTTTGATGCCGATGGTCAATGGAGTGTGGAAAACGAAGGGGTTGCCCCGGATATCAAGGTAGAGCTTGACCCGATTGCGACTAACCAGGGCCGCGACACCCAACTCGAACAGGCAATCGCGGAGGTCTTGTCACAACTGGATGGATTTGAGAACCCGGTCCCAACCAAGGCACCTCCATTGCCAACAGAACCCGGTCAATAAGAAGCGACACACACTTACAAACAGGTTGAATCTATGCATCTTGGACTAACTGCCTTACTGGAGTTTTACCGCGAGCACAATTGTGAGGAAGCGCTCGTGTTGGGCACGGTTGTTTCAACTGAAGGTTCAACATACCGTAAACCCGGCGCCATGATGCTGATTGCTGAAGACAGTAGCTATCGCGGTCTTATTTCGGGTGGTTGTCTTGAGGCCGACCTGGCCGCGCACGCCAGGGAGGTTTTTGCGGATGGAAAAACCCGCAACGTCTGCTATGACATGAGTGAGGGCGATGATTTTGCCTGGGGTCTTGGTCTTGGCTGCGACGGTATCATTCACCTGATGTTGCAACGACTGGATCGCAGCGCGGGTTTCGGTTTTCTTGAAACCCTGGATAAGGCCTGGAAAGCCAAAAGCAATGGCCTTTTAAGCCTGGTTAAAGCAAGTAACGACCCGGGTCTTTCAGCCGGTGACTTTGCGCTCGACTGCGGAGCAGATTACAACACGGGCGAACCCTTGTTAATTGAATGCATCCAAACACACGAAGGTACATCGTTCTCCAGCGGACATGATATGTCCAGGCGCTACTGGCAGGAGTCCATCGACACGGGCAGCGGCGACATCGAGTTGCTGCTGATCCCGATCATGCCACCACCCGCTATCCTGATTTGCGGCGCGGGTCATGATGCCGTACCCGTTGCCCGCCTGTCGGTCGAAATGGGATGGAGTTGCACCATCGTCGACCACCGGGCCGGTTTTGCCCGTGCTGAGCGGTTTCCGGCCTCCTGCGATGTACGGGTGCTGCAACCACCCGAACTCAGCCAACAAATTCCATTGAACCGGATGGATGCAGCAGTCCTTATGACCCATCACCTGGGTCATGACCGCTCTTACCTGTCACAGGTGGTTAATGCCTCCCTGCCATATATCGGCTTACTGGGTCCACGTGCACGCCGGGATCGCCTGCTCAGCGAAATAGGTGCAAGCGATGTCCATGTCTTTGGGCCGGCCGGCCTAAACATCGGTGCAGAAATGCCCGAATCCATTGCACTGGCCATCGTCGCTGAAATTCACGCGTTCTTAAACCGGCGTGACGGCAGCATGCTGACCCGAAGCGGTGTATGAACCACTCGCAGATTAGCATCCTGATCCCGGCCGCTGGTGCCAGTAAACGGCTGGGGCAAACAAAGCAATTGGTGCGGTATAGATCCGTTTCGCTGATACAAAATGCGGTAAATATCGCAAGCTCCATCAACCCTTGCGAAGTCATTGTGATTACCGGGCACAAAGCATCATCTGTGAAAAACGCGGTCGATCAAACCCCTGTCCATTGGGTTCACAATTCGAATTGGGCAGACGGTATGGGTAGTTCCATCGCCGCCGGTGCATCTGTCATCAGCCATGCATCGCGTGCTGTGATGATCCTTCTTTGTGACCAATGGCGTTTGGAAACATCCGACCTGCACCTGATGGCAGAAACCTGGCAGTCGAACCCTGAACGGATCATCTGTGCCCGGGCGAATAAGCAGAACATGCCGCCGGTCATCTTCCCGATTTATTTTTCAGGTCAACTACAAGCACTGGAAGGCGAAAACGGAGCACGCGACTTACTGGAAGGTGAGCCTGAATTGCTAATCCCTGTGCCATTGAAAAATGCTCTATTTGATTTGGATACAGCAGCCGGATTAAGTCGACTTAAAAGCTACGAGCTATAAGATTCAAAGGTCTGCTAGTACCCCCAGCTCATAAAAAACCGGCCCCGAAAGGGGCCGACTCACAGCAGTTTACAAAATCCGCTAAAAGGTAATTCCACCTAGGAGCCTGTCGGGTTTGACCTTAAATCCGACAGGCTCCTAGCCGCATCCACCACTGGTGGGTGCACGTTTCAACTCCAGAATCACCTTTGGCTCATAGTCTAAATCCAGGTGATCTGCGCTGGGTTCGGCTGCCGGATGCCGGGATCCCGTTGCAGCATTAAATTTGTAAGCCAGCTGATCCTCCTGCCGGTTGAAAACCTTATCTTCCTCACCGAGGCTGTCACCTGCATAAGCTTTCAGCCAGGCATTGATGCCGCCTTCAAGAATATAGATATTGGGCAGGCTCTCTGCCTTGAGTATTTTCCAGGCCTCGGTCGATGCAGCCTCATCATTGCTGATGGTCACAAAAACGGTATTGGCCGGTTCAAACTGCAATTCCCTGGCTTTTGCCTGTACCTGGTCCAGGGGTACATGTACCGCACCACGTAGATGGAACTGGTTGTAATAATGCTCTTCACGAACATCCAGCGGGACGATCTTGATTTTTGAGTCGTCCCTGTATTTTATAAATTCCGCAGATGAAATCTGCACCGCACGCCCATCCAGACGTGCCTCACTCTCAACCGCAATTGACTCCCAGCGATCCTCGTTACTGGGCTGACCGATCACCAGGGCTGCAACTGCCAGGGCAGTAAGTGCACCCGCAGCGGGCATTGTCCAGCCAGGAAGCCTTTGCTGTGGCCTGTCGTTTACCATGGCTTCAACCTTTTCTGATACTACAAAAAGCAAAAGCGCGACCACGACGATACAAACCACAACGAGGCCATAACTGGCATTAAACAACTCAGGCAGTGTGAAACGACCCATGTTGGAGCTGTCAAAAAACGTCGCGAAACTGCCGACTGTTTCGCCGAACATGTATATTCCAAACAATACGCCAAATACGAACATAACCGCGTCAAGTTTGCCGGTCGCCACACCAACCAGTGAGGTACCGGGACAAAAACCTCCGACAATAAAGCCGACACCCATGATCAGGCCACCGACGATACCAGGCCATAAATAGGTGGGCGGAACCCAGATCAGGTTGTAATCCAGCAAGCCTAACGAGGAGGACAGGAATATCAGGGTCATTGCCACGATGATGGCGGTAAACATGACTTTGAATACACGCATGTCCTTGAAGTAAAACTGTGCTGCCAAAAGTTTCGAGTTACCAAAACCGGCGCTCTCTAATGTCATGCCAAAGGCGATACCTACCACCGCATATACTGCGTAGGAGCCCCAATGACCCAACAGGTCAGCGAGAGGAAGTGGAAAAATAGCCATGATAATCCTCCTCAGTTCCAGAACTTACGGAAAAAGTAAGCAAGCGCATAGGCGCCTGCAAACACCGCGAACATAAATGCCCAGCTACCGACAGACAATACAGCCCCGCCGGACAGTGCCTGGCCCGAAGTACAACCCCTCGCCAGCCTTGCACCGTAGCCCATCAGCGCGCCGCCGATAAAGGCCATGAACCAACGGGTACCGGTACTGATTTGTGGTCCCTTATTGGTCTCAAACTTCATACGACGACCGATCAAGCCGGAAATGAGCCCGCCAAAAACGGTTCCTATCGTCAGGAATACTATCCAGCTATCCAGTGGATTGGAGTTACCACCAGCCATTTTCAACAGGTAAGCAACCTGGTCGATGTGTTCCGGGTTAACCTCGTTTTGCACATAAACCAGTAAACGGTTCAAACCGCCTGATGCACCCAGGCCGGAACCGGTGATAAAAAATGCCAGGAAAAGCACGATACCCAAAAGAGTACCGGCCAGGTAGGGGTTTAGATAGGGTCTGGCCCTAACAACTTGACTCATTTTGACTCTCCTTGCTGGCCGTCCGTGACAGGATCGGCCGTGTGTTTCTCTACTTCATCCCAACCAACAATCATGGACTTGATACCCGCTGTCGGTGTATGGCCCGTGGTGGTCAGGTAGATATGCATAACGATAAAGGCGGCAAATGCCCAAGCTGCCAGCGTATGAACAAGTGCCAGCATTGGCAGCCCACCCAGTTCCGCAGCGATATGTGGCCAACGCTGCAGGCCCCAGATCAGGGTACCCGTGATGATCTGGGCAGGTAACAGGATATTCAGAATTGCCAGGTAGGTAACCTGTTGCAACGGGTTGAGCTTGTTTGCCTTGGTTTTTTCCAGCGGGTGGGGTTTGCCGGCAAAAATACCACGGCTGTAGTACATCATCTGGGCCAGGGTATTGGCGATGAAACCTTTTGGTTCCGGCAGGTACTGTCGTATTTCACCACTAGCGAGGTGATAGAACAGCGACAGGACGGCATTGGTAATCAGGATAAACCCAAGCACGTTATGTACATTCACCACGTACGGGAAACTGAAAATCCCAAAGAAATGCGGCTTATGGATAATCAAACCGGTAAACAGCAATAACAGGATTGCACTGGCTTGCAACCAGTGCCACAGGCGCTCGTATGCGTCATACATGTGGACGCGTTCCAGCGGGTGTTGAACCGGTGGCCGACGGCGTGAAGATATGGAGCGGGCCATCGCGTGAACGCTTACACCCAGTGTTATACCCAGGAACATCAGCAAGCCGATCAGGTCTGCCCAGCTTTCGCCATGCAAACCGATAATATAAAAACCGGCACTGCGGTTATTCGATTGAAAATTCACACCACCTGCCTGGTCACCGGCAACCTCACCGGAAAGCTTGACGCCATCAAATGACCCCTGTTGTGGTTGTACGTCACCCGGCAGGTAGTCGGACAGGCTGAATGACGCCGCCAGTATGGAATCACGGTCATGGCAGCTGGAGCAATCTTTGGTGGCCTGCTGGCCATTGACCACATTGTGGCTTATTGAAAATGGTGTAATTTCACCCTGAATTTGTAAATTGGACAATCCGGTCGCTTCCAGGCGACTTCTGACGGCACTGACCGCGAACTCGTCAACCAGACGTAATTCAGAATCAGTTAACTGACCATCCCCGTTTGCATCCATTGCAGCAACAAGATCAGGATGATTAGCACCATTCAAAAACAGGGCTTCCTCAAGCTGTGCTTTCGAAACGGGCAAGGCCGGATCACCTGCAGTCCAGTACCAGCTGGTCACCAGGTTAAAGGGTGCAAGGCGGAAATCGCCGTTGGCATTGGCCCTTGGCAGAATGAGCGGCCTGAACCCCTCAATAAGACTGTCGACTGCCACCGGGTTACCCGTCACATTGCGATACTGTCTTAGTGGTTGCTGATCACTATCCAGCATGGTCCAGTCCACAGTTTGCAAACCAGGGCCAAATAACTTGGGTATATGGCAGGATTCACAAGCCAATGATGTGAAATGACGTTGTTTGTACGGAAGCCACTCATGTACATTTTCGGCATCGTGACAGGATTCACAACGACGCAGACTGTTCTGGGTATCGGTAGCGGCGAGGCCTAATGTCGACTGTCCCTTGGCAAACTGGTGAAGGGGGCGTTGCAGGTAGTCAGCATTGGTCATACGACGCGGATCAAAAACGAGATGAACCGGTTTGCTCTCCTCACGTTGCCTGAAATACACAGGGTTATTCAACGAATAATGGCAATTCACACAACCGACAACACGGTCGGTATGCACATCAAAGGGGTAATTCAGGTCTTCCTTGCCGGAAATATTCAAGCCACTGTTCAGTAGTTTCTGTGGAGAAACAATCTGGCCGGTCCGGTTCGTGTTGTGCCGTGCGTTTAAATCTGACGGAATAGTTAATGGTCTATCAAGGTCGTTTTCGGCGATTCCGTGACACAGTGAACAATTTTCATCACGGGGTTTACGAATATCGAGCAGACCTTTTTGTAAGGCACCGTTGGCCTCGAACTTTGAAGCATTCCATCGCCATTGGCCATCTTCCTTTACCAGGATATCCAATGAAGATAACGGGGCTGAGTTTGCCCAGGCAAAGTCACCACTGACAAGCGCAGACTCCCTTGCAGCATTATCCATATCCGTATGGCATAGCAGGCAGTCCATCTCGACAAGACCTGCGACCGGTCCACCACCGATGTGCCGCGAACCATATCGCTTCAACCAGGCCTCCAGGTCCATATCAACGCCCGGAACCAGGCCATCCATATCATAGGCCACTGGATCCCATCCACCGAAGTAGCCGGGGCCTTGTTGCCAGTCATGTGCATTTCCGCCCTGCCCTAACTGGCTGGCACCAGCGTCGGCATGATCGCTGTTGGCCATGATGTAAGACGTCTGGTGACACTCCCCGCCGCAAGTGGTCATAGTCGACATGGGTAAACCGCTTTCAATAACGGGATTACCCTGTGCATCCAGAATCGGTACTACCGGGTGTAATTCATTGGCTGCCAGTGACAGGCTGAAAACCGCGAAAAGTAAACCGCCCAAGATTGGCAGTTTCATGTGCTTGTGCTGTTTACTCATGATCTGCGCTCACTTGCTCGTCTGTATTTCTTCTGCGGGTCTGGCTACCTTGTTTAATCGGGTCACCATCGTAGCCAAGTGCATGCCAATCCATTCTGCCGCCTTCTGAATGACAGGCCTGACATTGCAGCGCTTTATCCTTGGTTGCCACCATATGTGTAGATGGCCAGTACATCTCCGTCTCTGCAAAACCATAATTACCGCTGTAACGCGTGCCGGAAACTTCTTCACCAAGACGAAAAGCCTTGTCCCAGTCAAAATCATTCCAGTAGCCGCCTTCACCCGAGGTTACCGGTTGCAACAGGTAGTTGTATTCGGTGTCGTACGGCTGCTTGGCGCGATGAATCTTGAAAGGCCAGATCTTCGCGTCGGGGTCGCGGATATCACCAAGGGGGGCATTGAGCGCGGTTGGGCCATCGCTGCTGAGTGTGTCACCCATCAGGTAGCGGTGAGCAAGCCCATTGGACCAGCGATATTCAGGCCTCAAGTTCTTTTCGTAGATAAATTCGCCCTTGATTTTCAGGTAATGATGCGTGTCGTCTTCCCTTAAACCATCACCGGCCTGTGACCAGTCCCAATGCGTTTTGGTTGCCTGTGCAACAGCGATTTCCGGAACGTGGCAGGTCTGGCAGGCAACCGTTGCAGTGTGGGCATTGATACGATCATCACTGTGCGATTTCTGATTATGGCAGTCTGTACAGGCGATCTGGTTCTTATTATCCAGGCTAACGGTTGAAGAGCGCCCGCCGATGACATGATCTTTGGTCTGATGGCAATCAACGCACTGGAAGTCATAGCGGCCCATGTGGACATCAATTCCCTCGGTCGGGTAGTACAGGCTTTCATCCAGATCACCATGTTTGACTGCATTGCCACCGCCGCCACGGAAGTGGCATCCACCACAGTTTTCGCGGGTGGGAACAGCAACGCTCTTTGCAGCACCTAAAAGGTCCACACCGTCAAGCGGTAAGCCTGCTTTGCCTTTCCGGTAGGTACCGGAATTGTCGTGGCATACAAGGCAGTCGATATTGCTGGATTCGTCAAAATCAAAATCTGCATCATCCCAACCGTAACCGGCATGACAGGCCGTACAGGATGGCCAGTTACCCTGGATTCCGATACAGAAGTTATTGATTGATTTTTTCTTACCGGTCGTGAAAAGACCTTCCCGGCCTTCAACCTCAACAGGCTCGGATTCCCATTTCCAGTGCGCCGTATGCAGCATCTGTTCACCGGCATCCTCATGACAGGCCAGACAGGCGCGGGTCACATCCGGTCCCGTTGTCAGTTCGCCAAAACCATCAAACAGATCCTTATGATCGACGTGTGCCGGGCGTTTGGGCATGTTTTCCCAAGGCGTATCAAGGTCGGATTCAGCCTCACCGGCGAAATACCAAACGGGGACACCGATCAATACAATCAGTGCAATAAAGCCGGGAAGCCAATTACGTTTGCGAGTTTTCATACCTATTCCAAAAGCAGTACTAATATTTGTATTTTATAATATTAGTATTTTATAATATAAAGACACACACAGATACCCGGAAAATTCATGAAATACGACTTTAATTGATCTAGCTCAAGTTGAAGACTGTAAGAAGAAACAGTTGAAAATTGAATTGAATACACTGACAAGAACCGGAACCGGTTCTTGTTCCTACCCTGGATAAAAACAGGATTTGTTTTTAATCCATCTCCGAAGCGAAACCCTTTAACACGATATCGGTATAACTGACCAGGCCGATTATTTTCTGGTTTTCGAGCACGGGTGCACGCGAAAGTCCAAAACGATCTAACAGACGTGTGCAATAGCGGATATCCATATCGGGGTGAACAGAAATCACGGGCTTCGACATGATCTCATAAATATTGACACGGTTTGGCGAGTGGTCACGCGCCAGCACCTTCTTTGCCATGTCACGGAAATTGACCACACCATACTCGTCGTCATCATGTCGCTTGTCTACGATCAGGGTACGTGTATCCGGAAACTTCATGGATTTCAATGCTTCGGTAACAGTAACCATACCATCTACAATATCCAGTTCGGTTTTCATCACGTCACGCACACGGATAATAGTCGCCAGCTTTTTCATAATCTTTCCTCCACTGCCTCGGCCAATGCCGCAATCTGGTGACGAACACCAATTGCATCTTCCACGTCAATCTGAAACGCGATACCAGTTCCAGGCAACTCGTCAAACTCACCTGCGACAGCCACCTTTTCCATAATTTCCCTGCTCATGTGCTCCTCGGCCAGCATCATGATGACATCAACATGACTGTCAATGCTTAAACCAAGAAAGGTTTTCGTCGGTTTTACCCCTTCCCCGCGTGCCTGGTTAAGCACGGTGCATCCGGTTATTCCCGCTTCACGGGCGGCATCCAGGATGTCCTGGGTTCTTTCATCTCCTGCCATGACAATGATTAGTTTAAAGTGCATGATGTTACCTCACATAAGAATAGTCTATTTTTGTGTATTTAGGCGCTTCAAGCGTTTTGCTCTCCAATCGCCGATTTGTGCATATCCCATTACCGCTATTATTGGAAACAGACTGGCAAAGGCGATCAGACCAAAGCCATCCAGAAGCGGACTGCGGCCAGGTATTGTTTCGGCCAGGCCAAGACCCAATGCAGCAACCAGTGGAACTGTCACTGTTGAAGTGGTTACACCACCGGAATCGTAGGCCAGGGGTATGATGATCCTGGGTGCAAAAAAGGTCTGGATTATCACCACGACATAGCCGCTGATGATGAACCAGTGGAGTGGTGTACCGGTGACAATACGAAACGCTCCCACCGCTACACCTATCGCCACACCAAGCGCTACGGCATAGCGCAAACCCCTGACAGTAATCGTGCCACCTGAAACCTGGTTGGCCTTGATCGCCACTGCCATCAGCGCCGGTTCAGCAACGGTGGTTGCAAACCCGATGGCCGCAGCAAACGCATATATCCACAGGAAATCCAGCCAATGAACGGGACCGGCGGCAGCAACCGCTGAATCATAAATAAATTCAGGGGCAGTCAGTTGTTGAGCCATCAGGCGACCGATCGGGAAAAGAGCCATTTCGAGGCCTTCCAGGAACAGGGTCAGACCCAGCAATACCAACACCATACCCATGGCAACCCGGGTAGGATCCTTGATCTTCCGGCGCAGTACCAACGCCTGGAATCCAAACAGTATCGCGGCGATCGGTAAGACATCCCGCAACATGGTCAACAGCGTTACGCCAAAATGGACAAAGCCGTCCATCAGTACAAAATCCCGAATGCCATGACGAATATCATGGGTGTTAGTGAAGCGAAAGCGATCAGACCAAAACCATCGATTAATGGGTCGCGCCCATGAATGGTATGTGCCAGGCCAATACCCAGTGCTGCCACTAACGGAACCGTCACTGTAGAGGTTGTGACACCACCGGAATCATAGGCGATACCAATAATCTCCGGAGGAGCGAAAAAAGTCATAATGACAACACCGAAATAACCTCCTATGATCAGGTATTGCACCGGCCAGCCTTTCAGAATTCTGAAAACACCCACGACCAGGGCAATACCCACCGCAAGTGCAACGGTCAGGCGCAGAGCGATGGCATAGCTGCTTTGTGCCTCCTGGGTACTTGCTATCACCTGCCCGTCGGCCGCAATACGTGCCGCTTCTTGCGAAATTGCAATGAGGGCAGGTTCAGCAACCGTGGTACCAAAGCCAAGTGCAAATGCAAACACCAGCAACCACCACAGGTTGCCCTTGCGTACAAAGTTATAGGCCATTTCCTCACCGATGGGGAACAGGGCCATCTGCAACCCCCTTACAAAGAGTGCCAGGCCCAGAAGCACCTGCGTCAAACCCCACAGCATTTGACCCAGGTTTGGTATAGGTTGCTGGAGCACCAGCAGCTGAAAAAATGCAACGACAAGCACGATGGGAACAAGCGCAAGCGCGCTTTCAGTGAGTGGCTCAGCCACTTTCCTGGTTTTACGCCAAAGAGTTTTCAGACGTCCGGTCTTTTGCGGGTGTGAAACAAGTGGATTATCCGCAGGGTGCATTTTACTTGGACTGATGTTCCGTCAGTATCAGAGCTTCAGAACGACTTTCTGATAAAGATCACCAAAATAAAAATCGGAAGAAATTTGTTCCGGTTTGATCTCTGCAGGCATAAATGCCGGCAACTCCTCACGCCAGAGGTCCATCGCAAATGGCTCCAGCAGGGCGAGAACAGGTTTCATCACATACCGCATGGGGTTGGAACGCTTTGGCCCGTGGTAGTCCACGAAGATAACCCGGCCACCCGGTTTGGTGACGCGAATCGCTTCCGCAACGGTCTTACGGCGTGCATCTTCCGGTTGCTCGTGCAAAAGAAAAAACACCACTGTCTCGTCAAAATTGTCATTCGGAAATGACATGCAAGTGGAATCCTGATGGTGCGCCGAAACATTATCATGCGCCGCCAGCTTTTTCTCGATATTACTAATCTGAATGGGAGCAACATCTACAACACTGAGCCTGGACTGTGATTGCCCAAGGTGTGAGGCTAACCGGTTTGAAAAATCACCATAGACACAGGCAACCTGTAACACGCTGCTGTTCGGTTGCAGGTTCATTTCATCCAGCACTGTACGCGTGAGCTTGTGCATGTTACCCCACAGGATCAGGTTAACGACCCACTCGCGCTCAAAAAACACCAGGGCCTTCGGATGGAGATATGCCCACCAGTAAGTATCCTGGAGATAATCGGGGATGGAGGGCGGAACTACGGGAACCGCACCAACTGCTGCATCCGTCCCTGGTTGATCGACCACCTCGTACGGGTAGTCCCCTGCTATGCCTCTTGAATCGTCATTCATATCTGTTTTAGCTGCCAGAAACCAAAGCCTGGCAACTGAATTTTCCTTGTCTCAGTTCTAGTTAATCATTAATAAATAAAAAGCCGCCAGCGCGGTGCCAATAGCGGCAATCGTGTAGACGGCGTTGGCCACCAGCGTATCTTTTCTGATCCCGAAATCGTGAGCCACGACCCGCAACCGATGTGCTGCATGCCAAACTGAGAGAAAGAGTACGACGAATAGGCATGCTTTGCCAAGCCAACTTGCCGCAAAAGTGTGAATTTGTTCAAATTGCAGGCCTTCGGGAACATTTCCCGTTGCTATCAACAGAAATAGAGCAATGAGGGCAGGGAAAACAAATGAGGTTAAAGTTCCACCTGCTGCGAACAACCCCCAGACTATCGCTTTCTTTGCAATTGCCATTAGATTACTCCCGCCAACCAGAGAATGAAGGCACTGACTGCAAGCCATGCCACGTAATGACCGATGATGATGTAGCTATCGGGCAGTTTCTTTTCGCCCATCTGAACCGGCATTGCCTTTGGTGCCAGTTTGAACCAGGGAAAGGTCTGAAAGAACAGGAAATAAATCAACGCCAGACCATGAAAGACGATCATTGCCGTGCTCTGCTGCGAGGCGAGAAATGCATCCCAGCGTTCCGCTGAGTTTGCCAGGGCCGATAGCCCAAACAGGGTCAGGAAGCTGTAGAACATGACAAGGAAGCTGGTCAGTTCACGTAACACATAAACTTTGTAGCGCCCGTTGCGCATATACCAGGTGGTTGTGGAGATTGGCCTGACATAGGGATTACGACTCATGACTTGCCTCCCGGTATTCCCATTTTCTGTTTCCAGAACTCCAGTGCGCCATCGACTTTCATTTGCTGAATAGCCGCTGCAGGATCTACATGCTTCGGACAGACCTCGGAACAGGCACCAACAAAGGAACAATCCCAGACACCATCGTGATCCGCCAGGATATTCAGCCGGTCAGATTTACCCTGATCGCGGTTATCCCGGTTGTACCGATGAGCCATCGCCAGTGCAGCCGGACCGATGAAGTCATTGTTCAGCGCATACTGTGGACAAGCTGCATAACAGACAAAGCAGTTGACACACATCGTTAGTTGCTTGAATTTTGCCAATGCTCCGCGCGATTGAATGTATTCCTTATCTTCGGGCGGCGGGTCATCCTTGCGAACGATGTAAGGTTGTACCTGGTGCAGTTTCTGCATCACATCATCCAGCACCACCACCAGGTCACGTTCAATCGGGAAATTTTCCAGTGGCTCTATTCGCACCTTGTCAGGCAGTTCGCGTATAAATGTTTTGCAGGTCAGGACAGGTTCGCCATTGACCATCATGCCGCAACTGCCACAAACCATCATGTGACACGACCAGCGATAGGCCAGCGTGGTATCGAGGTTGTCTTTCACATAGTTGATGGCATCCAGGATCACCCAATCTTCCAAACAGGGGACCGTATAAGTCTGAAACCAGGGAGCTTCGTCCTTTTCAGGATCGTAGCGCATGACTTCCAGTTCAATCTGTCGGGTCTGGATGCTCATTACTTCTTACCCCCTGAATAGTCACGTGTCCCCGGTGGGGAACGCGTGATCAGGACATCCGACCACTCAACAAGGGGTCGGCCATCCGCCTGACGATAACACAATGAATGTTTGAGGAATTTGGCATCATCACGCTCGGTGTAATCCAGACGTTGGTGAGCACCACGTGACTCGCGGCGTTGTAATGAGCCTTCGGCAACCGTCTCGGCCACATCCAACAGGTTACGCAACTCAAGCGCCGACTGCAGGTCAGTATTGAACACATTACTCTTGTCGTTGATCTCTATGCCCTTGTAACGCTCACGAATTTCTGCAATTTTCTCGCAGGAAGTCCTGGTACCATCTTCATCGCGGTAGATTCCGGCACCTTCTTCCAGTGTCGTTCTCATTTCCCGCCGTAAACCGGAAATGGTCTCAGTCGAACCACCTTGTTGTAACAACTCCCGGACACCCGTCACAATGGCTTCTGCCTGTGCTTTGAGGGCTTCCTCGCTACCACTTACTTCAGCCTTTTGCGCATAGCCGATGGCATGCTCGGCTGAGCGTTTACCGGAAACCAGCAAGTCGGTCAGAGAATTGGAACCCAGACGGTTGGCTCCGTGTAGCCCGGAACAGGCGGTCTCGCCGATAGCATAAAGACCGGGCATCGGCGCTTCGCCATTAATATTGGAATCAATACCACCCATCATAAAGTGAATAACAGGACGTACCGGCACCGGATCCTTGGTCATATCCACACCAACATAGGCGTGGGCCAGTTCGTGGACCAACGGCAAACGTTCAAGGATTTTCTTGGCCCCCAGGTGTCGCATATCCAGCATTACACATTCACCCCAGGGGGTTTCGACTGTATTGCCCTTCTTTTGCTCATGCCAGAATGCCTGGCTGAGGCGGTCGCGCGGGCCGAGTTCCATTGTTTTGAGTACGGGTTCGCCGATCGGCGTTTCCGGACCCATGCCATAATCCTGCAAGTACCGGTAACCGTCCTTGTTGACCAAAATACCGCCCTCACCGCGGCAGCCTTCGGTTAACAGGATTCCCGTGCCCGGTAAACCGGTCGGGTGATATTGAACGAACTCCATGTCCTTCAGAGGCACACCGGCGCGATACGCCATGGCCATGCCATCCCCGGTCTTGATCGCACCGTTAGTGGTGAACGGAAAAACCTGGCCACCGCCACCGGTCGCCATGATGACCACCGGGGAGTCGAACTGGAAGAACCGTCCACTGCGCATTTCCATCGCAACAACACCACGGCACTTGCCATCCACATGTAACAGGTCAAGCGCAAAATATTCGTCATAGCGCTTGATGGAAGGGAACTGCATCGAGGTCTGAAACAGGGTATGCAGGATATGGAAACCACTCTTGTCAGCAGCATACCAGGTGCGTTTTTTCTTCATGCCGCCAAACGGACGGACCGCTACTGAACCATCATCCTCGCGACTCCAGGGACAACCCCAGTGCTCAAGTTGCATCAGTTCTCGCGGAGCCTGCTCGACGAAATTCTCGACCACATCCTGGTCACATAACCAGTCGCCACCGCCGACCGTATCATCGAAATGCATCTCCAGTGAATCATCCGGGGTCTTGACACCCGCGGCCCCACCTTCGGCTGCACAAGTATGGCTGCGCATCGGGTAAACCTTGGAGATTAACGCGACCTTGAGGTTCGGGTCAGTTTCTGCAGCAGCGATGGCGGCACGTAAGCCTGCCCCGCCCGCACCAACGATTACGACGTCTGCCTTGATAAGTTCCATATATATTCCGCTCGATCACACTTATATTAGAATAATTTAATGTATAAAGCGCAGATACAGAATGACCCAAGTCAATCAGAGTGAGATTGACTCCCCGCTACGGTCGGAAACCGGCTCTTCTCAGAACCGGTAGCTGATCTGGAAGCGGTAGTACCAAACACTGTATTCCGGGCTTTGTTCACCCATCGACAGCACCGAATTAATGCCGCCTACACCGAGCCCGTCAATGGCCCAGTCACTGCTATCATATTGCTCACGTTCGGCATACAGCTTGTAACCCCAGCTATCACTGAAATCGTAGTCAAAATGCAATTTGAAATTTTTCAAGCTGGTCATTAGTGGATCAAACGGTGGCTCATCCGCAGATGTCTGAACCAGAATCTTACCCCTGGAACCGGAATAAACATAATCTACACCGATGCTTGATTTTTCACTGATGGTAGCCGACAGGCCAATTCCGCTTGTTTCAATCCGGTCCTGGGTCCTGGCACTCCATTGACCGCTGCTGCCACCTGATGTGTTTAAAAGGTCTGCATCCAGATAGTCGAGGTTATAAAACGCATATGCATTGACCTTGGAGCTTATCGCATAATTCAAATTAACCGAATAGCTCTGATCAACACTTTTCTGCAAGCCAAGGACCGACTTTTTGTACGATGACTTGGCATGAATGTATCCGAGGGTAATACTGAATGAATCAATGGGCATGTAATCAAACTCAAGCAGGATGCGGTCACGATCGCGGTCTGCCATGTTGAATTTACGGAACAGAGGATTGTCAATGGTACCGTCATCATCCAGTGGCAGATAATCCGAGATATCACGATCCGCCCACTCTCCTCTAAACCGGAATTCCGTATTGAACGTCGGGCTGACCTTGGCCTGACCCCACCAGGTGGTTTCCTTGGTTCGTTCGACCCGCTGGAGTGTGCGATCCATATTGTATTGACGGAAACCACCACTCAAGCCAATCTTGGGATCCAGGCGGTAACGCAGGTCTGCTGAATACTTTTGCCTCTTGTAGCTGTAAGGCCGGTTATATCGGGGGCCGACAATCAACAGGTCGGTGATAACCGGTGTATACAAATCGACCGGTGTCTTGTTGTCCCTTTTATCCCATTTGCCACGCGCCGTAAAACTGAGTTTATTATTAACACGTGCGTACAGCTTGCCTGCGAAATTATAGGTATTGGTATCCACTTTGCCGTTCAGCGACTCGCGCGGCAGCGGTAAATCACTATATTTCGGGTTGATAGTGTAAGGAAGGAACGGATCATTCTGCTTCATCCGACCCATCGCTGCCTGTCCTGACAATCGAATCCGGGGCGTTATTGCGAAAGCACCGGACAGGTTGAACTGGTGAAACTTATTGCCTGGTTCGAGGGCCGCTCTGAAAACCGAAAGTTCCGGAAGAGACCTGAACGGGTTCTGCCAGGTCAGCGAGGAATTACCATTATCAAATTTGGAACTGATAAAGCCAAGCTCAACCTGTGCGCGTTTATTCGACCATGTCAGGGCGGTGTCAAACAGATCGGTGGTGAAATCGATGGGGGCCGGCAGTATGCTCGCATTACTGAAAAACAAGCCCGCTCCAAGCGTACGAATACCCTCTTTTTTCTGTCGCTGATAATCGATTCTGTATGACCAGTTGGACAGGAATTTCAGTGTGGCTCCCGCGTCAAGTATCTTGCGCTTTGTCTTCAGTGGCTCCACCATCAGGCTGCTTTGCAATGCGTCCATTCCAACGGTCGTATTTGCACGTACCCAATCATTGGGCAGGGTCAGGACATCACTACCCACACCGAGGAATGGAGTCTGTGTTCCATAACCGAGCCATCTTGGTATTTCCTGCCACCCGAACCGGATCTCGTAAGACCCCTGGTTGCCGCCGCGCATATCAATTTCGCGGCTTTCGTATCCCAGGTTACGGGCATACATATCAAAATAGTTGCCCTCAAGATTCCTGTAGTGAATATCACCGTCAACAGCGGCATACAAACCTTCCTCTTCAAGACCGCGATAATCACCAAACCGGTATGAATCGTTGTTTATGTAAGTGGCTCCAAAATCTATGCTGCCGCGCCACCCGGTGTATTTAACACACTGTTTGCACCCATAAATAGTGGGCTCCGGCGCTTCTTCCGCCTGGGCCACCTGGGAGTTTGCACTCAACAATAGAACCGGTAATAGAGTCGATATGCTGAAACCGAATTTTCTGGAGAGTCGTTTCATTGTTCCTGATACCTCTTTTTCAACATTCATTACCGTAGCCCTGTTACGCCGGATGGATGGTTGGAACCATGCACCTGTGAATGACAGTTATTGCATGACTGCCCAAGCACAAACCTGTTCTGGAAGGAATTGTCCGCATTCTCGCTGGTATAGGCGGTTGCTGGATGACCACCGGGTGAATGACATTGCTGGCACAACAAGGGTGAACGCTGTTTAAGCATCCCGGCATGATTACTGCCGTGCGGGTTGTGACAGAGGGTACAGTCTTCCGATACCGGTGCGTGTTCCCACAAAAATGGGCCACGTTTCTCAGCATGGCAGGTATAACAGGTATCGTTAACTGTCGCGCGGTTCAAAAGCGAGTCGTTAGCGCCATCATGCGGGTTGTGACAATCGGAACAGGTCATCTCACCAAAACGAAGTGGGTGGCTACTGGCTCTGAAAGTTTCCGCACGGGTACGGGGGTGACAGGAGAAGCACTTTTCCTGCTGAGCCAGTTTGTCCATGACCGGATTCTGTGCCGTATGAACTTCGTGACAACTGGCGCAGGCGACCTCTTCCTCTTCGTGCGTGCTGCCGACCCACTGGATCATATTGCCATCACTGTGACAGCCCATGCAGACTTCGTTTTGTGGCCCTGTCGGAGTGCCCTTGGCGAACGAAACCGACGGTGAAGGACGTGAGCCATCTTTTTGTTTTTTACGGTGAGATGCACTTGGGCCGTGGCAGGTTTCACAATCGTGACTGCCTTCGGCAAACGGCGACTTTTCTGCGCCGCTGATACCCATCGGTGTCATGAATATTTCGTGTGCTGCTGCATCCCTGCCCTCTCTATGGCAAGACATGCACTGGTTGGCGCCTTTTGAGTATTCGGCCGTTGCTTCAGTCTCTTCATCTGCGATAGCCAGACTGAAGCTACAAAGCAACAAGAGGAAAACGAATACACTATTCAGACAGGCCCGGAGTCCCGGTTTGTTTAACATGATCTTGCTCACTCCTTGATCAATTAAATTTCTGTATCAAAGTTTAACTGGTTTTTCAGGTTCGAATTGTAATCTCTTGCAGTCAATTTCGCCTGATTGATAAAGCTATCGGTATTATAAAACTTAATGCCACTGTTTAGTTATTTTTGGCACCCTGCCCGATCCACGACTGAATGGTCTTGATGTCTTTTTTGGGAACAGGTTCATTCTGACCGTGCGGCATACTGATAGAAGGATCAGCACGACCCTCCATGAGCACAAGCATATTACTGCCTTCAACATCACCGGCAATCACCATCGGGCCGGAATCTGTACCTTTCATCAAGCCATCATATGTGGTCAGGTTGAATCCGCTGGTTACTTCACCGACACCACCTACCTCATGGCATGTAACACAATGCTTGTCGATGATCGGTTGTACATCCTGGGAGAAGCTGACCGCAGGTTCACCTCCGCATGCTGTCATTACCAGGGGGAACAGGCAAAGTGCGACAAATTTTCCCACAGTTTTCTGATTATCCGTCATAACGTTTTTCTCCATTTGTAACACTACCCCGACCCACGCATAACACGGGTTTCACCCGGGTACAAAATTACGCTTTCACTGATGTTTTGTTCATGACATATGTCAACATAACTGAAACTATTAAGGCAAGCGCGATTAAAAAAAGGTTTAATTCCTCGTTGAAAATTTGAATACATGCTTCTAGCATAATCTGCCTGTGCAAAGAGAATCTATGAAAATAAGTATAGTTGGTGCAGGAATTTCAGGTCTAGCCACCGCTCAGGCGATACTGGCCCGAAAACCTGACGCAGAAATCACCATATTTGAAGCCGGTCAGCGTACCGGAGGTAAAGTGTGGACGGAAATCAGCGATGATGGCTATCTCTGTGAGGGCGGCGTTAACGGTTTCCTGGATAAAATCCCAAGAACCCTTGAGTTGTGCAAAGAATCCGGCGTTTCACCGTTGCGTGCCGATGCCTCTGCGCAAAAACGCTATGTTTACAGCCGTGGTGAGTTGCATAAACTGCCGGAAAAACCACCCGAATTTCTCAAATCCCGGTTACTCAGCGTACGCGGGCGATTAAGGGTAATTTACGAGACCATTGCAGGCGGCACCGACAACCCGGATGAGACACTGGGCCAGTTTGCGACCCGACGCCTGGGCAAGGAGGCGTTTGAGCGATTGATCGATCCCATGGCCTCCGGCGTATTTGCAGGTGACGCCAGCAAACTGAGCCTTAAAAGCTGTTTTCCACGGATCAACGAAATCGAAACAGAGTATGGCAGCCTGATACGCGGTTTGATCAAGCTGCAACTGAAAGCAAAACGCGAGGGCAAGAAGAATACACCTGGCCCCGGTCCTGGTGGCACCCTGACATCTTTCGCAAATGGCATGAGCGTGTTAACCGACAGCCTCACCGAACAGCTGGGTTCGCGAATCCGTATTGCCACAGCCGTAAAAGACATTAACCGCAATGGCAACCGTTACGAGCTCCAACTGGATGATGACAGTGTTGAGGAATGCGAAGTACTGATACTGGCCGCTCCAGCCCATGCCCAGTCGCGTATGTTAAAAGCCATGGATTCAGATTTGGCCGGATTGCTGGATGAGATACCCTACCCCGCACTTTCCGTGTGTTGTTTTGGGTATCGAAAAAGCCAGGTAGGCGAGATTCTTGATGGTTTCGGCTTTTTGATACCGTCAAAAGAGCAACGCGCGATACTCGGCACCATTGTTGACTCAAACGTATTTTCCGGGCGTGCTCCTGAGGGGTCGGTCCTGTTACGTTCCATGGTGGGCGGTGCCAGGACACCCGAACTGGCGCTATTACCGGATGAACAACTGATTAGCCGGGTCAGGTCCGATCTGCAGGACATCCTCGGCCTCAAGGCAGAGCCCGACTTTATCCGGGTTTTTCGCCACAATAGAGCCATTCCCCAGTACCTGGTAGGGCATGCTGCCAAGCTTGAAGCCATCGATGAAAAGCTACAACGCCATCCACAGCTTATACTGACAGGTAATGCCTTCAAAGGTGTCAGCCTGAATGATTGCGTGGTAAATGCCTTGAAAACTGCACAATCACTTATTCCCCAGTCACAGGACAGTGCAAATTAATGGTTGAGATGAGTAACAGCCTTAAATTTAAAGCCGGGTCTTACCTGGTGGTGGCGCTGGTGATCGCAGTATTGATTTTTGCAATGATGCTGGTGCGCAATAATCGTGAGGAACTGATGCAGCAGGTCACAAAAAACAGTGGCCAGTTATCCAGGGTGGTTATCAGCAGCACCCGTTTTGCCATGCTCCAGAATCAACCATCTCATGTCAGCCAGATCATCCAGGACGTTGGTGATCAGCAAGACATTGAGAAGGTCAGGATACTCAGCAAAGAAGGCGTCATCATCCACTCATCCGACAGAAGCGAAATTGGTGACCGGATTGACCAGGAGGCCGAGGCCTGCCTCGCATGCCATTTGGATGAGCAGTCCCGTCTGGAAAGCCCAATGTTCGGAAGAACACGCTTTTTCAGCAATCAGAATGGGAAAAGGATGCTGGGTAGCACAGCGGTGATTCACAACGAACCCACTTGCGCCGGCGCCGGTTGCCATGAGAGCACCGAGGAGCAACCCGTACTCGGCGTATTGGATATCATTTATCCATTAGACGACATTGACAGCACACTTCGTGCCAATACCTATACGGTTTTTGGTTTGTCTTTTGGATTGATTCTATTGGCAGGTTTGCTTGTGGGCTACATGGTTCACCGCATGATTTCCCTGCCACTAAACGACCTCGACAAAGGTGCGGAGAGACTTGCATCAGGCGACCTTGAAAATACGATTCCGGTTCGCAGTAAAGATGAGTTCGGTCACCTGGCAAAATCTTTCAATAGCATGACCAAGGCTCTACGAAAATCACGTGTGGATCTTGAGGATTGGGGGCGAACCCTGGAACAAAAAGTTGAGGAAGCTACCAGGGAACTCCAAAAGGCCCAGGCGGAATCCGCCCGAAGCGAGAAACTGGCCTCGGTTGGATTACTTGCCGCTGGTATCGCACACGAACTCAACAACCCTCTGACCGGGGTACTCACCTTTTCTTACCTTGTCAGAAAAAACCTGCCAGATGGCAGCCCTGATGCTGAGGACCTGGACCTGGTTATCAGGGAAACCAAAAGATGCGCAGCCATCATCCGCAGGTTACTTGATTTTTCCCGTGAGAAAACTCCCGAAAAAGCCTTCTCCAACCTCAATATACTGATAGATGAAACCATACAACTGGTTGCACAGGCGGCACAAGTAAACGATATCGAAATCATCACGGACCTGGATGAACAACTACCGGCGATATGGCTCGACGATAACCTTATCAAGCAGGTTATTATGAATATGATGGTGAATGCGCAACACGCCATAAACAGCAAGGGCTTCATCAATATCAGAACCCGCTTACTTGCCGCCAGCGATTGCCCCGAATCAATTACAGAGCCCAGGGAAATGGCTGAAATTACGATCACCGACTCCGGCTGTGGTATACCTGAGGACGACCTGCAACGGATTTTTGACCCCTTCTTTACGACCAAGGGGGTCGGCAAGGGCACCGGACTGGGCTTATCAGTCAGTCATGGCACGATCGAAGCGCACGGTGGAATAATAGAGGTTGAAAGCATAGTTGGTAAAGGTACAGAGTTTCGCATCTACCTACCGATTGGTGGGTCGGGTGACAATGGGAGCAAGGCGTGAAAAAACGGATACTGATCGTTGATGACGAGGAAGTCGTAGTCAGAAGCTGTCTACGTATTCTCTCCGGTGACGAATACGACGTCGGAGTTGCAGGCAATGGTCTGGAAGCACTCGAGAAAATCAACGAACAAGAATACGACATGGTCATCCTCGACATCATGATGCCGAAAATGAACGGTATCGAAGTACTTCAGAGGGTGAAAGAAACGCATCCCGATATAGATGTCATCATGATTACAGGTTTGAACGAAATTGACACGGCTGTTAAAGCCATGAAACTGGGCGCATTTGATTACCTGCCGAAACCGTTCGACCCGGAAGAATTTGAACTGGTCGTCAAGCGTGCTTTTGAGCGCAGGCAATTGCTACAGGAGAATGTCAACCTGAAAAAGGAAGTCAGCGCGCGCTACAGCTTCGAGAACATTATCGGCTCCAGCCAGCCAATGCAAAACGTTTACCGCCTGGTCGCGCGATGTGCACCCACTAACAGTACTGTCATGCTCAGAGGCGAAAGCGGCACTGGTAAGGAACTGATCGCACGCGCAATCCATTTCAATAGTTTGCGTAAAGACCAACCTTTCGTGACGGTTGATTGTGCTTCACTTAGTGAAAATTTACTCGAAAGTGAATTGTTCGGTCATGTAAGGGGGTCATTTACCGGGGCAGTTTCGAATAAAAAGGGGTTACTGGAGGAGGCGCACCGGGGCACCTTGTTCCTGGATGAGATTGGCAACATTTCCATGTCCACCCAGGCGAAATTATTACGCTTTATCGAAGCAAGGGAGTTTAAGGCGGTCGGCGATACACAATCAAGATCGGTAGACATCCGACTGATAACTGCAACCAATAAAGATCTGGAAGGCATGGTTGCCGACGGGAGCTTCCGCGATGATTTGTATTATCGTATTAATATTTTCCCGATCGAGATACCACCATTACGAAAACGCATTGATGACGTACCTGCGCTTGCTTTTCACTTCCTGAATTCATTCAGTAAAGAGATGTTACGTGAGGTCAAAGAGTTTTCCCCAGGTGCTATGAACCTGTTGGCGAACCATGATTGGCCGGGAAACGTCCGGGAACTCGAAAATGTCATACACCGCGCGGTCATCCTTACCAGTGATGAGACCATTCGCCAGGCACACCTGGTCAATATCCTTGATACGCAATCCATGGATGTTCTTAATGTACCGCGCACAAGCGAAGAACTAAAATCCGTAAAAAAAATTGCCAGGCAAAAATCGGTAGAAAATATCGAAAAACTCTTCATCCTGGGCGCTCTGAAAAGAAATGACTGGAATGTGACTGCCAGCGCCGAGGAAACCGGTATGCAACGTACCAATTTTCAGGCGTTGATGAAAAAATATGATATCCATATTCGTGGAGCGAACACGGGAGAAGATGGACTCGAAGGATCCTGACCGCACCCGTAGGGTGGGTAACTTGTTACCCACCAATGGTCTTAACATCCGACGATGGCCTTAAGAGACCATCGATACAATGCCAGTCTGAGAGACGCCGCTCCTCGGCAACTGCTCCTGCGTTGCTCTACCTCCTGCATCCCTGCAGTCGTGCGCTTCCCTGCGCCCGCGGCATACCGTTCATCCTGAACATAACCGACCTTTAAAGTATCTTCCCTATCTCAGTGCTCTTCTTCATAACCTGTAAACATTTCTCTGAAATGGGTTACCGGTGTTTTACCAAGCGCTCCCATATAGGCATGGATCAGTGTAAAAGATACAAAGAAAATGTATATCAACACATGGACAGTAACGACGGTATTCAGACCGCCCAGCATTGCTATGGGAGCTTCAAAACGTTTGACATCCCACATCATGAGACCCGTAATGAACTGAACAGGTACCACCAGCATCATCACGATTTGATAAGTGATGCTTTGCATCGGGTTGAACTTGTCATGGGGGAGGACCTTGTGAGGACTCTTATGCCCTCTGAAGATTCCGTATCCGTAATACATCATCTGTTTGAAAGCCTTGTCAAAAAACTTCCGCATATTGAGCTCAGGATGATAGACCGTGATCCTGTCTGAGAAAAGATAAAACCCCAGCCAGACAAAGTAGTTGGCGATTACCGCGAACGCCACCCAGTTGTGAGTCTTGACGGCCGTTTCGAAGCTCATCAGGTTAAACATGTTTGCATACCTGATATGGGTGCCGGTGAGGATCAATGCCACGAAACCCAATGCATTCAACCAGTGCCAGATACGTACCGGAAGAGGATTAATGTACAACTCGCTGTCTTTCGTTTTTATCCAGACGTCAGGCTGTTTTTGTTCTGTAGGATTTGTTGACATCATTTCTCTCCTCTTGCCATGTACTCTTTGATCATTTTACCCAGGGTGAAATGTCCAATAGGAACCGCGATTCCGGCTGCCAGTGAGAGTAGCAACAGGATATCCAGCAGCTTGTTCGGGTTGCCTCCAAGCGCATAGAAATCACTGATGGAATCGACCGCCTCTACGGAACTCAATGTCTCTCTGTTGGCTTCAAAACTCTGCCTTCTGCCATCAGACTGGGTGATAGAAACCGTGACATTCTGCTTTTGCCTCCAACCGGGCTCGTGGCAACTTTCGCATGTTCTGACCGCAAAGCTCTTGCTGGCAATCTGGTGTGCCGAGACACCGGACATGACTTCCATACGGCTGCGAAGAGAAATATCTGCGGGCTGACCCTCCTGACCGAGCCCCCCCCTTGTCTTCCATATCTCCAGGGGATCACCAGTTCCACCCTCATCCGCAATTGCCTGAAGTTGTTCCTGGATGGGTACATCGCCCTCTCTCATGGTAAGCGGAACCTCGGCAACGTTGTCGTAAAGGTGGAGGTCAAATTTACGCTGAGCAAATGGTGCGTGACAAACGGCGCAGGACACGATATCGAGATGTGTTCCCGCGTTTGGTAACCACTGATTATGCAACAGTGTTATATTTTCGTGACATGCAATACACGTGGTTCGCAAGACATCTCCAATCGCCAAAGCAGTAACTTCGTGAGAATGATGACAGTCGGAACAGATCGGCGCCTGGATATGGCTGTCACGAATTGTATTTCCGTTAATCCTCGCCCGCCCGTGAACACTCGTGGAATAGGCATTAAAAATATTTTCATGGCAGTTTTTACAGGGAAGCCCTGTTTCCGCCTGGTATTCCGCCATGGATACCGGTGCGTGCGGGTTATGGCAACTGGTACACACGGGTGCTTTGTCGCTACCCTGCGCAACCAATGCGGAATGCACACTACCTTTGTACTGTTTGAATTTCTGCATGTGACATTTGCGGCAACTGTCATTCATTTCAACGGTATATTCGCGTTCGCTTGCGATGGTGATATTGGTCTTTTTTGAAGGATGCTTTCTTTTTCCAATCGCCCGGTGGCAACTGACACAGCTGACTTCACCATGCGCGGAAGCAAGATAACCTTCCTGGTGCACCTGCAAGGACATTTCCTTACCATCTTCGAGCAGTTTGGTCTTGTCCCTTTTGTGGCATCTTAGACATTTCGAGTTTTTCTTGAGAGTCTCCTCAAGTTTCAAGGCTGCAGGGTCCTTGACTTCTTCTGCTGTTGACTCCGCACTTTGTTCTGCAGCGATGGCCTCTGCTGCAGGCACCTTTGTTACGGGTGACTCAGTTACGGGTGACTCCTCTGCTTGTAACGCGAACAAAACGCCACTAAATAACATGCAGCAAGTTATAAAAACTGTAAGAACAGGCAGTACTGCACTCGTACCACCTGAAGTGCTCCGGACCAACATACCAAGTCTCCTCTTATGGGCCGTCTTAAATGAAAACCGGGGCTCATTATAAGCCCCGGTTTTTCTGAACAACTAACTTATGTCAATTAGACATCTTTTTAATCAGACATGTGTTTTTTTATAAAGGCTTCACGCCCCAGCTTCACGAACTGATAAAAACCAACGAATGGTAACGCAATGACGTAACCGAGGGCAATAAAGGGCGAGGCGAAAAACAGGCCAATGTTTTTAGCGGCACTGTTCTTTGCCTTGGGAACTTCGGCTTCGATTACGGATTCCACTTCGGTCAGTTCATCTGGCGTTACGACCGCATCCACAGTTGGCGCTGGATCATTTACAGCCTTGAGGGTGATGCTCTCAATCATTTCCGGTGTCAGTGGCTTGCGAACAAAACCGCTGGCCCCCAACACTGAGGCTTTGGCTTCATTGTCCTCGGTACCATAACCGGTGATCACAACCACGGGCGTCCACGGGCACCTGGCCTTGATACGCTCGGTGACTTCCAGGCCATCGATACCAGGCATTTTGATATCAGTAAACACAACATCAAAAGCTGTATTTTCCATCGTCTCCAGCGCTTCCTCACCACTCAGTGCGGTGCTGACGTCATAACCTTTCTCAGAAAGGACCCGGTCGAAGCTACGACCAACAACTTCATCATCGTCTATGACCAGTACTTGTAATTTTGCATTCATGATTTGCTCCTTAGTTTTCAATTAATTAATACTAAATTCGGTTTGACTGCGTAGTGACCAGCGTTTCTGGATCACTGCGTCATTGGCTGCTTTGATAACTTCATCCGGGCCCAGTGGCTTTGTCAGGTAGTTAAAAGCTCCTAACCTGACCGCCTCCTTGGCTGTTTCAATGCTGGGGTAGCCCGTGACAACAACTACTTCACTGTCCGGCCACCGTTGTTTTATAGTTTTCAGCACATCCATGCCATCCAGACCCGGCATGCGCAGATCAAGCAGCACAACATCAAAGGGATGTTGCTCCATTACGTTTATCGCCTCTGTACCATCCCCGGCTGTCCGGGCGTTGCAATCAGCGCTTTGGAGACTTCTTAAATGGCTGAGGCGAACCACCTCTTCATCATCTACTATGAGTACGTTGGCTTTATCGTTCATGTGATCATCTCATTCAATTTGTTTCACACTGAATAGATGCAAATTACATGCCAGCCACTCCATGCTCGCAATAAATGGTAGACATACCTATTTAATTCAATCACTTAAATGCTTTCAAAAATCGGAATGGGAATCCGAAATGACTGGAAACCTGTACTACAAGTACATTTAATTTGTACTAAAATACCAGGCCGTAAAAACTTACTTATTATATTTCAACTACTTAAGACAGAAATCAGCATGTACATATTTTTTGTACAGCAATATGGAGTTCAGTTGAATAGCTTGATTCACCCATAAAGAGCTAGGTCATTATTGGCTTTCTCGTGCTAATCTATATCGCGGTTTGTGATTGATTTTGCTCACATCCTGTTTGATGAGCTTGCTGTATTGAAATAAAACCTGTATCAAAACCAAGAATAAGGACCTGTTTCCAATGGTGCGTTTTAATGAAGGCCTTTTCCCATTAAATTTTAAAATCGGTTTACTAATACACTTAAAGACACTATTGGCCTTCTTGTTAGTCACAGTCATGCAGGTCCCGCTAAGCAGCCCGGTTTATGCCGAGCCGGAAAACCCCAAACTGGTCAATAACAGATGTCTCAAGTGCCATGGAAAAGAAAACTACTCGCGAAAAACAGCATCCGGTGAAGAACGCGCTCTGCATGTAAGCGCTGAAAAATTCAAAGACAGCGTGCACGGCGACTGGGATTGCGTGAATTGTCACGCGGATATCGTCAAAGTCCCTCACAGAAAGGGTATTGATCGCAAGGTTGGATGTGTTAAGTGCCACCAGGATCTTTGGGCGGATGCCCAGGTGAGTGGTGGAAACATTGAAGATACCCGTCTGGATGTGGTTTTCAATAAAATTGAAAGCTATATGCGCTCTATCCATGCCCGGCCCAGTATCGACGATCAGTCACGCACCAACGCAACTTGTTACGACTGTCATGATGCACATTACGTATCCCGCACAAACAGTCTCAACAGCCCTGAACGCAAACTGAAAATACCCTACGTCTGCGGTAGTTGCCACGGCGAAGCTCTCGACATCTACATGACATCGGTGCACGGCAAGGAGATCGGTAGCGGTAACACCAGGGCAGCAGTCTGTAGCGACTGCCACTCGGCTCACAATATCGATGTTGCAAATGATGTCTCTGGCAGATTGGCCATCACTTCAGAATGCGGCAACTGCCATCAGGAAGCGTTGGAAAGCTACCTCAATACCTATCATGGCAAAATTACCCAGTTAGGCTATGGCGAAACAGCCAAGTGTTCCGACTGCCACGGCGCCCACAGTATCAAACGTGTTGAAGAACCGGATTCGATGGTGCATAACGGCAACCGGCTGAAAACCTGCCAGGTATGCCACGAGAATGCCACCGAAGGTTATGTGACATTTCAACCGCATGGCAAGACCAATAATTTTGCAGAGTACCCGGAGATGTGGCTGGCATCTAAAGGCATGATCGGACTACTCCTGGGCACCTTCGCGTTCTTCTGGTTGCATTCGGCGTTGTGGTTCTATCGCGAATACCAGGACCGCAAACACGGCAAAGACCGGCCGCACATCCGTATTGAAGATTTCGACATGACGGAGGGCAAGACACATTTCAGACGATTCACTTTCTGGTGGCGTGTGGGTCACCTGGTTGGCGCACTTTCAATCATGTTACTGGCCCTGACGGGATTGACTGTTCTGTTCTCGGGTAGCTCATGGGCACCCTATGTGATGAACTTGTTGGGCGGTCCGGTTTCGGCGGGCATTCTTCATCGGATAGGAGCGATCGGATTTATGGGTGTGTTTTTCATACACCTCATCTACTTCGCTTATCATATTGGAAAGAACTGGAGAACCTTCGAATGGTTCGGGCCAAACTCACTGGTTCCCAACTGGCATGACCTCGGTGATGCCATAAGCATGTTCCGCTGGTTCTTCGGACTGGGTCCGCGTCCGGTTCTTGACCACTTCAGCTACTGGGAAAAATTCGATTACTGGGCACCGTTCTGGGGTATGACGATCATCGGTGTCAGCGGTATGATGATGTGGTTCCCGAACGTGACAGCATCAATCCTGCCCGGCTGGGTATTTAATGTTGCATCCATCGTTCATGGAGAAGAGGCGATCCTGGCCGTGGTGTTCCTGTTCACGGTGCACTTCTTCAATAACCACTTCCGACCGGACAAATTCCCGCTGGATACCACCATGTTTACCGGCAGAGTGCCGCTGGAACACTACCGGCATGAGCACCGTCGCGAATATGACCGCCTGGTTGCCAGCGGTGAACTTGAAAAATACCTGGTAAATGCACCAACTGAGCCAATGGCAATGGGATCCAGCGTTCTGGGTGCCACACTAATTGTCATCGGCCTCAGCCTGCTGACACTGGTTCTGCTTGGGTTCCTTGGTATTTAGACTGGCTGGATGTGAATTGAGCGTATCAATAGCAGTATAATCATCCATATAATGCGGACGGTATCATTTACCGTCCGCATATTCGTGATTTGCCAACGGGACAGCCCGATACAGAGGTCATATGAAAAGACTGTTTTTTTGCATGTTAGCCTTAACCCTGGTGTCTGCCTGCTCCAATGAACCCGGGTCCGACGAGCCCGTTTTTGACCTGGCCGCAGGTGAAGCCATTGCCATGGCCGATTGCTCAGCCTGCCATGGAATGGATGGACGCGGTACGACCGCTGAAATACCCAACCTGACCGCACAACCCGTGCAATACCTGATCGAAGCCATGTACGCCTACCGTGACGGGGGACGTTTGCATGCAGCTTTGCAAGATATGACCACCGGTATGAGCGAGGCGGACATTGCCAATATCGCTGCTTACTACGCAAGCCAGCCTCCACTTGTGCATGATGGTAATCAAGGGACCACCGAAGCTTCCCATAACAAAAGTACGGCGGTTGCTGTTTTGTGTGAAGAGTGCCATGGTGAAAAAGGCATCAGCACCACGCAGGGTGTACCTAACCTTGCCGGGCAACAACCGGCTTATCTGATCGCATCAACCCTGGAGTACAAGAGCGGTACCAGGGGCCATGAAGATATGGGGGAAATGTTGACCGAACTGGATCAGGTTGATGTTGAGAAAATGGCCATGTATTTCGCTTCACAATCTGCACCAATGCGCGATGCACCGCCGTTTGGCGACCCGGTTGCAGGCGAAGCCGACTCTGCCTCTTGTGGCAAGTGCCACGGCGCCCGCGGCGTTAGCCACAAGCCAATGGTACCCAGCCTGGCGGCGCAGGAACCGGTCTATCTCGTTAACGCCATCAAGTCCTACCGCAACCATGAACGCAGCGACGAAACCAGCATGCCGGTCAAGACGGATGAACAGATCAACAATATTGCAGCCTATTACGCCACACAGCCGATGCCTGCTTCGGTTGAAGGGGAGCCAACCGGACAGGAGATGGCCGCAAAATGTGACCGTTGCCACAACCCTCCATCGGGCCAAATAAAGCCGGACACTCCATCATTGCGCGGCCAGAGCCACGATTACCTGGTAAAGGCCATGAAGGAGTATCGCGATTCTGATCGTGAAAACTCAATGATGCACAAGATGAGCGCACGTTATAGCGATGAAATGATTGATGCCTTGGCGACTTACTACGCCACTCAATAAAGCTTTAGAGAATCACCGCGACACTCGCCGCAAAAAAAAACCCGGCAAGTGCCGGGCTTTTTCAAATAACAATGACCACTTCTACTCTTTTGCAGGGACCTCATCGTGGCATTCCAGGCAGTCAACTTCATTGCCGGGAGCTGTTTCTTCGTGTTCCAGGTCTTCAATAAAGGTATGGCAGTCGATACATGAAAAATCTGCATGGTCTTCAACAAAGAATCCACCTGCAGGGTTATGCACCTGGGGGCGGTCCGGATTGCTTGGTGGCGCCCGGTCGGCATCTTCGTGACAGTCAAGGCAGGTTTCGTTATCACTTAGGTCCTCAGCGTATGCAGGTGCTCCAAAGCCAAAAGTCAGCGCGGAAATAAAAACTGTAGCAGTCACGGACGTGAATACCCTTTTTATAGAAATCATAAATATCCTTTTCTTTCATCGGTGCGGATCGGGGACAGAGTGAATCTACTGTATTGACTCAATTCTAATCCGGGCTATATCACCATGATGATAGTTCAATACATCAGACAACACAAAAAAGCGCCAAGCGTAAACCAGAATTTTTTTGGCACTCACACAAACGAACCTCGCATGAGGTCCATTCCCGATGTGAAAATTACACGGCTTATCAGCAAAAGTATTGACCCAGATCATTTAACTGCCATTCACTAAACCTCATTGGTTTTCAAAGTGACCTGAGTCAATTTGTCACAGGGGTGAAAAATACACTATACACGCGGGTAAGAACCAACCGAGTTATGCCCAATACTAAATATAACCAACCGAGTTATGAATGTTATTTTCACGAGGAGACAGAAGTGAATAAGAAAGGAAATAGGTTATTTAAATTAAACCGTATGGCTGGTCTTGCGGGACTGGTACTGGGATTTGTTATGTTCCTCGTACCGGCATCCGTATTTGGTCAGGACTTTGAAGGCGCTGAATTTTGCCAGGGTTGTCATGAACAAAACTACCAGGACTGGAAAGCTTCCGGTCACCCTTACAAGTTGATGAAGAGTGAAGAGGCACGCAACCGGCCCATTCCATTACCCCTGGGTACAACGTGGGATGATGTTTCCTATGTAATTGGTGGTTACAAGTGGAAATCACGTTATATTGACACAGATGGTTACATCATCACGGTTACTGAAGACGCAGAAGGTGACGCCGTTGACGGTATGAACCAATATAACTACCTGACGGGTGAATGGGTCAACTATCACGCCGGTGAAGTGGGAAAACCCTACGATTGCGGGTCCTGTCATACTACTCACTGGGTCGCAAACCCTGATCCTACCGACTTGACCGGTAACCAGGATGGATTGCCCGGTATGTGGGGCACATTTGATATCGGCGGCGTTCATTGTGAACAGTGCCACGGTAACGGCATGACAATGGAGGTCGATGATTCCGCTGCAGCATGTGGTTTCTGCCACTTCCGTGAGGCTGACCCAGATGCAGAGGTTAATGTCATTCCCGCCAGTGGTGGTTTCATCAAACACCACGAGCAATACAACGAGCACCTTGCAGGTCCGCATGCCAACATGAAATGCACCACTTGCCACAACCCGCACAAACGGGGTGAATTCTCCATCAAAGATGGCGCTGACTGCACAGATTGCCATGGTGACATTGCGGCGACTTACGCGGACGACCCCATGGCTGGATACGGTGTAGAGTGCAAAGATTGCCATATGCCATACGTAACCAAATCCGCCAACCAGCTTGGCCCGTTTGAAGGTGATTTACAAACCCATCTGTTCTACATCAATACCGATGACACTGCCAATATGTTCACTGAAGACGGTAGCTACGTAGCACTGGATGAAAATGGTAAAGGCGCTGCAACGCTTGATTTCGCATGCTTACGCTGCCATGAAACTGCTGAAATGGCTGAGTTGGGCAGGTTTGCCAAGAACTTCCACGGCACAGAAGCAGGTGTCAGCGAGCTCGAATACATCGGCATCAACCCAGGTCTCTCAGGTAACTGGTGGGGCGGTTCTGACCGCAGTGGCGAAGGCTTCTTACTTGAAGTTGCCAATTCGGCCGGCGATGCGGTTCTAATTGTATCCTTCTACACCTACGACTCAGCAGGCAACCAGGTATGGTTAGTAGGTAGAGGGCTTGCAAACACGGGGATGATATCCAACGTCAACGTGTCTATCACCGCGGGAAGGAAGTGGGGCGACGACATGAATCAGGGTGACGTTTCCATACCGTTTGGTACGGCAACATTTGAATTCCCGGCCTGCGATGTTGGCTCATTCACATTGACGCCAAACGCGGAATACATGGGCAAGGGTTTCACCACCATCGGCTATGATCTGAACCGTGAAATCGCGGAATACAAGATTGCATGCCCGACTTTTGATAACACAAGCGCAGACTGAAGTATGGAACACAAGTTTGTAAGATGAAGTAAGGTGCCGAAAGGAATTCAGCACCATCATTAGAAAAGGAACGCCGTCTGAAAAGACGGCGTTTCTTTATGTAACACTTCCATCCAATTAAGCCAGCCATACTATAATGACCAAATCGTAAGCTGAACGAATAACCGGAACTGAAATATATGATTAATCTGCGACTTATTTGCACTACGCTAATTTTGCTGAGCCTGGTTGCTTGCGACGATAAAGCGGCAAAACCGGTCGCTCAAACGCAGCAGGACTTTGAAGTCAACAATGTTCAGTCATTCCAGGGGATTGAGCAGTTAAAAGCCAAGCTCCTGGTTAACCCGACAGACTTCGCGACCCTGTCTGCGCTTGGCGATATGTATTTCGAATCTTCCCAGTATGTTGAAGCATTCCAGACCTATGACAAAGCACTTACAGTTAACCCGAAGTGTGCGGATTGCTATAACGACAGGGGTCTGTCGCTGTTTTACATAGGCGATCCGACATCTGCACTGGAATCATTCGACAAGGCAATCGCACTTGACCCTGCGTTTACCCATGCCTGGCTTAGCAAAGGCTTCGTGCTGATCTCGGAAGGCAGGTACCAGGAAGCCGTCGCCCCGCTCAACAAGGTCAAGGAACTCGATACCTCCGGAATACTGGCACTTCAAGCCGACAAGTTTCTGGCGGTAGCCGCTGAAAACAGCCTGCCTTAGCCCGGATATTTTTTTCAGGGTACAAATAGGAGCCTCGTTAAAAACCGGGGTATTTATGAATTCGACCCACCTGAGCCAGTGATTTTTATAGATGATTGCTCAATCCGCAGGGCGCTAATCAATAACCGATGTGTGCTTTCCTGGTTTCAGAGTACGAAATGGATATCGATATCGCGGATTCCCAAGCGCGCACGCAGGTAGTTAACCTCCCGGATACGGCGTTGCGCTTCCGGTAAGTGGCCTTTGACCACCTCCGTCTGATCACCATTCATCCGAATACTGGCGTTTTCACCCGCGCAGAACGCATTGATGATACTACGTTGATTACCGTCCGCCTGGTAAATGCAGTCCGGCGCCTGCCCGGCGAACAGATTGCCCTGGCCGGACTGGTGACAGGCTTCATCGCTGAGATAGTAGTCCAGGCTGAAAGGCAGGTCGCTCATTTGCGCAGCAGTTGATTGCCGTCCCTTTAACGACAATCGGTCACCGAGCATGATGAGTGGCAGGCGGGCACCGGCCGATTGGCCGAAAGCGTCCATTTCGGCGGGAGTAACAGGGGTGAGCGCACGCTGGTCACTGGTGATGATCAACAGTCCTTCGCGGAAAAAGCCCATGCTTTCGAGATCCTCGATAAACCCGGCCACTGCCCGATCGGCATAGTGGAATGACGCTTCCTCACTCACTTGTTTGGTATCAGGGTCGACGAACGGCGGGTGTGTGGTCACTGTCTCTACAAAAGCGACTACGGGTTTGGACTGTGGGCGCTCATTTTTCAACCAGTTGATCACCCGCCGGTAAAGCAATTTATCACCGACGGCGCTGAATTGGAAACGGTCGGCATCGGCGTATTCCGCCTGGTCATGTCCCTCGACATGATCAAAACCCAGTTCGGCAAGCCAGTCACCCTTGCCGAGGAAAGCCAAATGTCCCGAGGTCAGAAAGGCGCTGTAGTAACCGTCCCGGGCCAGTCTTCGCGGCAAGGTGTTTTTATCAATTTTGTAGCCGCTAAATACATTCATGCTCCTGTAACGATTAACCGCCGGTAACGGTAACTGGCCCGCCAGCATCGCGATCAAACCGTGGTCGGTGGTAAAACCGTTGGCGTAGAAATGATTCCACCAGGTATTTTCGCGGGCTACCGCATCAAGCAACGGCGTTGCCTCCAGCGAGTCTGGCAACACCAGCGACATGTGGTACCACGACAGTGATTCGATCGCCACGATGATAACATCACCCCCCATTGCCAGGCCCGGACCACACGTCTGCGTTGTCAGTTGCGGCGGTGGCTCAGCCAGTAATTCGTCCACGTAGCCCTGCGAAAATGATTTATCTGTACCGCTGGGCCAGTTGGCCTCGAGCAGGTTGAGGTAGGTCCAGGGCAATGGGTGCGAGGTCTTGTCGGGCAGTGAATAAAGTACCGCGGACAAGGCGCACATGGTCAGCAAACCCGCCCTCGCCCCGTTAGCCGACAGGTGGCGCCGCAGAGTAAAAAACACCAGCCAAGGCACCCCTATGACGAGAATTGCGCAGAGCGGAATCCAGGACCAGCCCAGCAGGTTTTGCAAGTATCCCACGATAAACATGGGTTGCTGGCCAAATTTCAAAATATCTGCCAGGTACAGCCGCAAATTGAACTGCTGCATTGTCATTACATCTGCGACTAGGATCACAACGGAAAACCAAGCTGCAAACACGAAAAACCAGCGCAGCGGACGAATCGGCCAACTGGCGAGCAACAGCAACAACCACAGCAGTGCCCACAGGCCGGCTTCGTGCTGAACCATAGTAATCACCTGGCACGACAGGCATTGATCCATACCTAGCGCTGACTGGCGCGTGACCAACAGCCGTAGGGCCGTAATGGCCAAGAGCAGCGCCTGGATGACCAGTATCGATAACCACGCAGAGGGTATTTTCCTGATCGCCTTCATCCCGGTTATTTAATAATATCCAAATCGTAAACCAACCTCCGGTCAATAACCGGGGTTTTTTTGGTATTCAACCACCCATTTCAGGTGGTCTTTATAATTTGCAGTCTTATCATCCGTCGATGATCACTCGAGCCCGGGGGAGAACGTTGCCTCTTCCAACATAACCTTGTAATGGTAACCGTGCCCTAAATCCACATCGGTCTTAACCGTACCTTTAACGGTCACTATGTCACCGGGCGAAACTTCCTCCTGGGAAGTTGCCACTAACTTAATATCCGGCTCTGTGCCGGTACCGTCCTGCAATGTGATCCAGTTCCTACCCATAATATGCTTGTTAATCTTGATCACTTTTGCATTCAGACTAACCATTTGCTCTTTCAACTGGTCAGATTCAACAAAGATATCTGCAATGGTTTTGCCTTCAGCCAGGGGTTTGATCTCACCCGCTGCAGGTGCCTGCACTGCAACAGGCTTTCCGCCCCTGTTTGCATTCCCCGGCAGTTTCGCCCGGGTCTTGACGGCACTGTCATCACTGACAAGAGCAGCCTCGGAAACAAAAAGAATGGATTCAAAAGTTTTGTCCAGCGATTTACTGTGAAAATCATTCATTTCCATGGCACCGCTGTATTGGATATTGTCGCCTTTGGACACGGCAAAAGTATTGGCTGCAATCCATACACCGTCTTCAAGCCTGATATAGACATAACCACCTGAATCCATGGTTTCGGCCACCGTGCCGGTAGCGGTGCCGGTTTCTGCCGCAGGCACGACCGGGGGGAACATTAAAAAGGCGAAAATCATAAGTATTAATATTAAGGACTTCATGATGAGTCTCCATTGTTGCTGTATTGATGAAAGACCCAACAGGGTCAAAATATTATGTGCAGGTTAGTGTAGTGCCAACCTCAATGAACATAAATCAAATTTCATTGATGTTCCTGATCCAAGTCGGGTTGATATTGTGACAAACCAACGCTTTTGCAATCAAATGCTGTGAAATATTTACCCATCCTTAGTCAATCCAACTGGTTTTCGTGTCTACCACTCACATGTTCCGGAATTCTGTAAAACCACATCTGATACATTGAGATAATCCACATGATGGCAAAACTCAACCCCATCAATCCACCCGCGATAAGCACTACCCATGCAAAGCCGGAGTAAAGCTTCGTGAAGTACCACGAACTGACATCAGCCGCGATACACAGGAATGGCATAAACATGACTGCGCTTTTCGCCCAGACGGGACGCACCCAGGAATGGCTGAAGATAAAGCCGAGAGTGAAGAATATAAACGTGATGCCGAACAGATGGATATGGGAAACTCGCACCAGGGTGTGCAAATCGGTTCCGGTATCCTGAGCGACAACGGTCTGCATATTGTCGAAACTACTGAGATTTGATAAATGCGGATTACTGCCATCATGGCAATCGAGGCAGTTGCCCGCGATGATAGGCTGGATAGTAGTTTCGTAATCAGCCCTGGCCGCGCCACCTTTTACCCAACTTATAATTTGAGTTCTGTCACCCTCCGACACCATGGCTGACATCGGCCCTTGCAGAGCGGCTTCAAGTTTCGTCCCCTCGGATGAACCACTGTAAGCAATCATAATATCTTCAACGGATAAACCGGGTTTACCATCCCTGCCGGCATGGGATGAATAAACATAAATCAGCGCAAACAGATAACCCATACCAATCGCCAGCAGGGTTCCCGTAAAAAGAACCCGCATACTGACTGGCAGTTCCTGAAAATGCCGATAAAGGCGGTGGATGGCTTTGTCGCTCATATTATTATTCCCGGCGACCGGACCCCGTGCCCGACGCATGTTCAATGCCAGTCAATGACGACCGGCTTATCCAAGCCCAATGCTGGCGGTCTTTCATCCGAATTATTTACCCGGAAGTGTGGCGTAATAAGCCGCGAGATCGAGCATATCCTGCTCGCTAACAGCTCCCAGGTAATCAGCCATTTCACTTTCAACCGCACCCGATTTAAAATCGGCCAGTTTGTTGGCGAGCTTTTCTGCATCCATACCGGCAATAGCTGGAACATCTTCATAACCCAGACCATCATCACCATGGCAGTCAGCGCAATCCACTGACAATATCTTACCGTTGGCAGCGTCACCACCGGCAATTGCACTACCAGCAGCCAGCATCAGGATAGTCATCATTGTGACAATCAGTTTCTTGCTCAACATTTCCTGCTCTCCTCGAAAAATGTGGAACTGAAAGCAGCCCCACTAAAAAACTACATTCTTATTCGGGTTGCCAGGCAACCCGGCAATATTTCTATTAGTCGCCCCCGCATGGCACAGACAAATAAACTGCAGCCTTTGGCTGCTGTGATGCAAAGTAAGCGGCTATGTGCTCAATATCCATCGTGCTCAAAGGGGCAGCCATTGCAAACATGGTTGTATTCTCACGTGACCCAACGGCATATGCCTTTAGCGCATTTCCCAGATAGGTTTCGTCCTGTCCGGCCAGCATCGGGAAGCGGGGGTCGCTGCTGTTGCCGTCGATACCATGACAGCGCTCACAGCGCTTTATCCATTCGGTGCTATTTAATGGCATGCGTACATCTCTTCTGCGTGGCTCTTCAGCAGCATAGTAAGTTGCCAGATCAATCATTTCCTGTTCGCTGAGTGCTTCCACAGCCTCAAACATTTTTTGATGTTTACGTTTACCGTCCTTGTAGTGTTTCATCGCCTTGATGAAGTATTTTGCATCCTGTCCTGCGAGAGTCGGCATACCGGGGCTCTTTGCGTTGCCATCAACGCCGTGACATGACTCGCAGCCTTCAGATAAACGACGCCCGACATTTATATCACCTTCACCCTGGGTTCCTGTCTGTAGTGGCTCCTGCACGGCGTAGAATACCCCCAATTCCTGAAGTGTTACCTCATCCAGCTTCCCCACCAGTCTCTTCATCAATTTATGGTTACGGCTACCATCGACATAAGCCATCATGGAGGTAACAAAGTAGTCGGGATCCTGCGCGGTCAGACTGGGCATTCCAGAGCCTGCGGCCTGACCTGCTTCACCATGGCATTTAATGCACTTCTTCATGGA
>RCNE010000109.1_pt1 | contig 41618 bp, 21 predicted proteins | sample 2041361 | NCBI WGS metagenome assembly RCNE01 (sample SAMN09708229, study PRJNA481090) | Marine sediment metagenome, whole genome shotgun sequencing project. | reverse complement strand
GTAAAGCTAACCGTACCATCATCACCAAAACAGATTACATCGGTAACCGTAGTGGCAATCTCAAAAGTATTCGGGTCTTCTATTTCAAAGGTGATCTGAACGACACATCCGGTAAGATGGTTGGTTACCGTTACTAGGTAGTTACCGACTCCAATGGCAGTAAATGCATTTGAAGCTTGATTTAATACGCTATAAGCATTGTCAGTTCCAACAATAGAATAGGCTAAAGTCGGTGTTCCTGATAAAGGGTTTAGTACAATACCAATGGTAACTTCTGCATCATCACCTGGGTTACAGGTTACATCTTGTGTAATTGTTACTGTTGGGTTGGTAATCTCAACAAATGGAAGAATCGTAGCTGTTTGCGTTCCGACACATCCATTATCGTCATAGACATTGATGATGTAAGTTCCGCCTGTCACATCTGTCTCGGTGTAGCTCACTGAAGATCCGTCTTGAACAACAACATCATCTCCTGCTGCAACGGTACCTTGGTCGTTTATGAATTCGTAACGAACAAAAGTGTTTGATCCACCAACTGTTCCTGGATTAATTGTGATGGAAGCGTCGTTAGGATTATTCCCTGTGACACAACCAAACTCAACTATCGCTGGAGCTGGCACAATAATTAGCGCAGGCTCATCAATAATAATTCCTACAATATCAAAAGTACAGGTGTTGCTACCTGTTCCTGTTACAGTATATGTATTTGGCGGAAGATTTTCAAAAGCGTTTGTCGCAACATTGAAAATTCCTGCAGCGGGCGTAATAGTAAAAGTTAAAGGATTAATCCCATTAAGAGTTTCTGTTAAAGTAATTATTCCATCTGTAGAACCATTGCAGGTAACATCGACATGTACTTCTGTAAATGCTGGAATTACCGCAGCAGGGACTGTAACATTGAAAACTCGATTACATTCAGGCGCTGAAGTACCATTGTCATAGATCGTAATGGTATAATCTTCAGGAACAGCTGTTGCAAATACAAATGGGTTACTGGGCAGAGCTGCTCTTGCGACAACAGAACCAAGTCCGTTCGTAATTTCATAATCATAACTTCCTGATCCAAAAGTCACATCAATAGTAATCTCAGCATCTGGAGTTACAGTACAATCTATTAATTTGGTCAAGGAAACAGTAGCTTCCAGTACCGGGAATACCTCAATGGTATCGGTGTCTGTACAGCCATTACTATCTATAATTGAAATATTATAAATTCCAGCAGCAAGGTTATTGAAAACACCGCCATTGTCGACATAATTTGTTCCTCCATCAATAGAATATAGAATTTGAGGAGCCGTGCTGGTTGCATTAATGGTTAAAGATGTTGGCGAGGCACAATTATCAACTACCATAGAATCGATAGTAGGGTTTGGTGTTAAATCAAGATTGATTGGACCAAAATCTGCAAAACAATCAAATTGATCTGTAACTCTAACATTGTAGTTGCCAGCAGGTGAATTTGCAGGTATTGCAATTGGGTTGTCAGATGTTCCTGTAATCGTAGTAAATCCGACAGGCCCAGTTACTGTAAAAGTGAAAGTGCCACCACCACCTTGAATGTTATCCACAGAAATCAATCCAGGTGTGTTACATGAAATATCGCTTAATTTGCTTAAAGTTGCTGTAATCGGATTCAGTTCCTCAATCAATAGATTTTCACTACCTGACACGCAAGCATCAACGCTACTTGCATCAACTTCGGTAACGACAATGTAGTACTCACCTGGAGCCAATCCACTAACCGTAATTGTAGATGCGGTTGGTATTGCTACCGGATGACCTGCATTGGTTTGAACTAATACGCCAGTGTTTGCATCGTAGAATTCCCAACGCATACTTGGGTGAGTGGTTGCATCGGTATCTGTAATAGTATACGTAATTTCAGCATCATTTGCACCTGAGCAAGAAGGCTCATAGGCAGCTGTTATTTCAAGCGGATTTGTTGTAATATCGTTTACATTTACATTACTCTGACGAACACAACCGGTGTTATCTCTAACATAAAAAACGTAAGTTCTACCGGGAACTAAACCAGTCCAAGTATGAGCACCAGGAATTGGCGCAGTCCAGGTTGCTGTTGCAATATTGAAGGTCGAAGGGTCATCCGCAAAAGTGTATTCATAATTTGGAATACCCGCTGTACCTTGAACAGTAACTTGAAGCTCATTACAAGCAACAACAACTGTTGAAATGCTAATATCTAAATCATCCAATGGGAATGGAATGATGTATCTAGGTAGATCCGTTCTACAAATTTCGACGCCACCAATAACGGTTCTCATAGACGGGAAGACACTAGTTCCTGAGATATAACCCATAAGAACATCAGTAGTTCCGGGAACGCTATCATCGCCAATCCAGGTCGTTCCGCCATCGGCACTAAATTCAATGGTTGTTCCAACCGGATAAGTTGTAGGATAACCTACGAATTGGAATCCGTAATCAAGTGGATTAACACTACCACATGCCGCTGGAAGTATCGGAGTAATAGTTGCTGTCAACTCATCAGGATTGTTTATTGTAACATTGGGTGAAAGCTGAGTTTCACAACCGTTAGTGTCTTGAACATATACTTCATAGTCACCAGGAGAAAGGTTATAGAAAGACTGAGTCGTTCCTACAATATTGGTAACCGTTTGATCCGATGTTCCGCCGTTATCTATGTCTACAATTCGGATTTGATAAGGAATATCTCCCGATGTAATATTGACATCGATTGAACCAACACCATCATGACATTCTGGGTCTGTTGGGGTAGCTGTAAATGCTATTGGGGTTGCAGGGTCAACGGTAACCGTTTCCATGGACTCACAATGGGGAGTTCCTGCGTTATTATCCCAAACATAAACATCGTAATCTCCATCGTTACCTGTAGTTACTGCAAAAGTATTTGAGGCACCAAAATCGACCGCAGTTACAGCTGTTCCTGTGGTTACAAAAGCATAGCTGTAAGCTGTATCTCCCCCGGAAGCGTTAACTGTAATACTACCATCGGCGCAAGAACTGATAGCTACAACATCAACTATTGCCGTCAACACAGGGTTGATAGTTATAGATTGTTGAGCAGCTTGACAACCGAAAGCGTCACGCACATCAATGGTGTATGTTCCGTTGGCAAGATTATCGAATGCGTAAGATGTTGCTGTAGTTGGTGTTGGTGTAATCCACGGTCCTGCATTGATGCTGAATTGGAATCCTCCGTTACCAGGAACAGAAGTTACGTCTACTAAAATGGAAGCATCGTTAGCTCCGGAATAACAAGCTGTAGGTGTAGCAGTAAAAGTTGGGTTTACAGGAGCTACAACGGTAATTGCTGTATCGATTGGATCATCACAACCGTTGATATCTCTAGCTCGAACGATATAATCACCTGCAGCAAGATTTGTAAATGTTACTGGAGTTTGATAGGCAGTAATAATTCCGCCAACACCATCTTCTAATTGATATTCATAGGTTGGTGTTCCTCCTAACGCACTAGCAGTTATGGTTGCACCAGTATTATCACAAGTAAATGCTTCAGTAATAGCAGCATCAGCCACAACAACAGTTGGTTCTGTAAGTGTTTGGTTTAGGGTAACGGTACAACCCGCAATCGGGTCATCGACATCACGAACTACGATACTGTGCGCTTGAGCTGCAAGACCGGTAATTTGTTCATCAGCTGTAAAGGGTCCAACGAAGACGCCGCTGTTTAAGCTATATTCGAATCCACCTGCACCGAAGTTATCAGCAGAGATGGTGATTGTTCCCGAGTTATCGGCGTTACAATCAAGATTTTCAAAAGCAGTAATCGAAGCTTCAAAAGCGTTCCCTGGGGCTACAATTACTGTAATATCTACAGTACAATCGCTACCGTAGTTAACGGTTATGACATGTGTTCCAACGACAACATCGCTAAGTACGTTTGCGCCAGCGCCTGTTTGTCCAGGAAGCACTCCATCTAAAATATACGTATAAGTTGCATCAAAAGGAGTTATGGTGACATCACCTGTTCCATCGCAGTTATAAGCAATAGCCGAAGCTAAAACAGGTTCAACAGGTAATGGAGCAATAATCACATCTGCAAGTGTAGTTTCACAAGAAATGGCATTGGCATCACGTATACGGATAGCATATGTACCATCGATAAGATCAACGAAAGTATGTCCACCAGTTGTAGAAGCGGTCCATGCACCACCATTGATATTGTATTGGTAATGAGCCGCCAGCGGTAGGTGTTACGCTACCAACAGTAACCTGCCCTAATTGCAGACAGGTATAATCTTGCGTTTGAACGGCTTCTGCAACAAGTTGAGCTGGTTCATTAACTATAACATTTTGAACAGCAGTCTCACAAAGGTTCGCATCACGAACAATTACAGGATATGTACCGGCAATTAAGTTTGGAAAGTTATTTCCAACAACATAGGTTACACCATTGTCAATACTATATTCAAACGGACCGAATCCACCTGAATCAACAACGATAGAAATAGCACCATCAGAACCACCAAAGCAGCTTACATCTGTTGGAGTTGGAGTAATTGCGATAGGTGCATCTTGAACAACTGTTATTGTAAACACATCAGAACAATACCCAGCAGCGCCGTTATTGTCACGAACATGAACATCATAGTCGCCAGCTGCAGTAACCGCAACGGGATTTGTGGTACTGAAATCTCCGTCAACGACTGCATTGCCATTGGGCACAACTGCATAAACAAAATTGGTGTCTCCTCCGGCCGCCGTAATGGCTATATCGGAACTTATTCCACAAGCTGTGATGTTGGGTGCAGTAGCACTAACACTCAACACAGGGTTGATAGTTATAGATTGTTGAGCAGCTTGACAACCGAAAGCGTCACGCACATCAATGGTGTATGCACCATTTGCCAAATTTGTGAATAGGTGTGTAGTTGCTGTTGCGGGAGTTGGTGTCACCCATGGGCCACCATTAATACTAAAGGTATAATCTCCGTTTCCATCAGTAACATTTACTTGTATAGAAGCATCATTTGCTCCAGAATAGCAAGCTGTTGGAACGATATCAAATACAATTGCATTTGTAGGTGCTACGGTTAAGGCCACATCAATAGGATCTTCACATAAATTATTGTCTCGAACTCGAACAATATAGTCCCCTGGAGCAATACCTGTGAATACCGTATTAGTGCCGTTTGTGGCAAAATCGTAAGCTCCGATAGGCGCACCGGCGGTATCTTCTAATTGATATGTATATGTTGGTGTGCCACCAGCTACACCTGCGGTAATTGTGGCGCCTCCATTCGTACAAGTTAAAGCTGTAGTGATACTAGCGCTTGCTACAAGTGCATCAGGCTCTGAAATGGTTGTAGTTACTGTTGCTGTGCAAGTAGTTTCGTCTGCCTTACGTATTAAAATGGTCTGGCTTCCAGCCCCATAAATCGCTGCAGTAGTTATTGGAGATGTTGTTGAGGGGATATATGTAGTTCCTCCATCAACAGAATATTCAAATCCTGCGACAGCATCAAAATTTTCTACTTCAAAAGTGATCGCTCCATCAATTAAACCGTTGCAACTTACATTGGTAGAGTTGATACCGTTTGCTTCAAAAACTCGACCAGCTACAACGGTAACTGGGGTTTCTACGAATTGCTCACAAACCTCGGGGTCTTGATAAACACTAATGTCATCAATAGCAACATCGTTACCACTAATCTGACTTTCATTAGTAGTAATTACTAGGTTCAAACTTGTATTTGCGCCCGGGTTTAAAGAAAGAACATATTCATTCCAATTTTCGTTATTAGGTACGGCTCCTGTATTTGCTGTTGCAACAACAGCGCCTGTTGTGATATCGCGAAGCTCAATAGTTAAATCGGGCTCGACCAGACTACTTGTACTTCGAATAAGATTTATCAACCATAAAGAAACGTCCAATGGCTGGTTAGGTATAATATCATTTACAGTTTGCTGGTAGATAATTTGGCCAGGAGTAGGAGCTCCAATATTTATAACTAAATAGCGACCATCTGCAACCGTGCCGTTGCTTGTATGATCATTAGGATTTATCCAAGCTCCAAAAGGATTTTCAATGTTGCTGGTTACCGCATATTCGTAATCGTTGATTGCTCTTGAATTATCAATTGGAGCCCCACTAGGCGAAGTGTCATCTAATTGATTTTCGTAAAAATACCCTGTTGTATTAGGGTTGGGTATGGTAAGTCCATTACCAAAATCTTCTTGCAACAGCAAACTTGGCGGCGGTGTAGTTTGAGGCACATAGTTGGTTCGTACCGTATATGTTCCTGGAGGCACGTTTGGAAAAACATTGCTTGTGGGGTCAGGAGAATTTAATACCCCATCTAGTTCATAGGTATAGTCATAAGTTGCGATATTTGGGGTGGCTGTAATGGTTCCGCTTCCGTCACAATTGTAATTCACTTCTGGAGTTAAAGTTACTAGAGGAGGAGTTGGTTCTCCATCAACGGTTACCGTCATTGGAAATGTACATAAGGTAGCATCTCGAACAATTACGGTATAGGTGCCCGGAGGCAATATTGCAATGGTTGAAGCACCATAGGTTCCTCCACCATCAAAGCTATATTCGTAAGGCGCTGTTCCTCCTGTAACATTCGTTATTCTTACTTCCGCACCAGCTGGATTACAAGTAGCATCTCTAGATACTCCCGATGAGGCAGATAAAGGAAAAGGCTCAACAATGTCATGATCCATGTCAATTGTACAGCCTGAGCTATCCGTAACAGAAATAGGATACGTGCCTGATGCAAGTCCAACAAAAGAGGGCGTTGTTTGTGTAGTTGTGCCACCATCAATACTATAGGTGTAAGGGCCCACTCCACCAGTAGGTACAATAGTAATTGCAGCATCATTACTTCCACTACAACTTACAAGTGAATCATCAGTAATAGCAACTGTCATGGCGCCATTATCGGTAATAGTTACGGGATTGGAAAGCGCTGAACAGCCGTTGGCATCGACTACTACAAAAATGTATGTGCCGTCTTCCCCAGGAAAATATTCATCGATTGAATCGAAATCAGTATCTCTCCAACCAAAAGTGAAGACCTCTTCAACTTGATAAGCACTACCTGGTATATCAGCAATCGTTGTGTAGTAATCTGTTCCATCTTTGCTCCAAATTGCAAATCCGTAATCCGGATTTGGAAAACCATCCGCTGCGGTCATAGTAATCATACCTGCAGAACAGCCAATATCTCTAGTCAATAGAGCAGATACCGTTGGGTCAGGTATGTCGGCTACGGTAACGTTTTGAGTGTAGGTACAACCGTCATCTGAAGCAGCTTCCACAATATAATCACCTGCATTTACATTAAATGTATGCGTATTATCCGTTTGAGCAGTTTCATCATCGATAAGGGTGCCATCAGATTGACGTAGCGTGTACGTATAATTGGGCTCTACATTTAAAATATCAATTTTTATGGTACCTTGAGCGTTACAATTTGAAGGTGTTGTAACTACATCTACTTGAAAGTCTCTATCAAGAATTCCTAGATCAGGCGTACTGAATACACAAGCACCATTTATAGGATTTCCACTAGCATCTAATTGAACAACGTCTACGCGGTATTGTCCGTTAGTAGTAATGGTAAAATCAGGACCGTTATTAGCGCTAAAGGGCACTATGATAGCGTTGTTGGTAATATCAATCAATTGGAACCCGTAATTGCTTCCTAAATTGGTGATATTAATCCGTCCATCCGTAGTACAAATAATGTCTCTTGTAGTGTATTGAATGTCTAAAACATTTTGAAAAATATCAAAATAAAAGCGATTGAAACAGCCATTTTGATACGTTACCACTAAGCGATATTTACCTGCTGTGTTTGCGGTATAAGCACTTCCTGTTGCCACTTGATTCCAAGTACAGCCTGCATTTTTATTTGCGCAATCATCAGGCGCAGCGGTACAACTTGCTTCATCTAAAAGTTCCCAAGAAATGGTTTGAGCATCAGTAATATTGGTTTGCAAAATTTGAGTATCACCAGCTCCACATAAAAATATTTCAGCTAGTTCATCTCCATCAATACTACAAGTAACAATTTGACCCTCAATATCGTTGGTCACATCAGCGTCAGCATTAACCGTATTGAAGTAATCAATAATAGGGTCTACAGTATTTGAACCAAAACGCTCTACTACCATAATCTCCTTGAATCCTTTACAAGGGTCAGCAACAATTTTATCTACGATATAAGTTCCTTCTTCTGTTACTAAAAGGGTACTTTGATCGCCATCAGGGTCGCCGTCATTAAGAACAGTATCACTCGCATCTAACAGTCCATTGTTATTGTCATCACGAACCCAAACATAGGTGTCAAAATTATCACCTGCGTCTAAAAGCACATCATCACCACACAACTGAACTATTCTTGTAAAATTACAGTTCTCTAAATCGTCAAGTAAGAAGTTTGTAGCTCCAGGTACCGGAGGTGTACAATTGTTGAATAGCGTAACACTTGGGTCATCGGTAATTTGGTTGTCATTAACCACACCTTCATAGGTCGAAAAAGCCAAATTTTGAATCAAGTCGGTACACGCATCTATAAAATCGAAACAATTTTCTGCTACGCGAACACGCATACGAATGTCTGTTTCAGGGTCTCCAACTTGAATTAGATCGTCAGGTATTGTAAATAAAACGGTTCTGGTTGCAGGGTTATACGTATAAGTCACACCAGCAGGCAAAACAAAATTACCCTCATCTAGGGTTACATTTATAGGTAATACATCTCGTATAGTGTAGTTAGTGCCATCATCATTACCTAGATTCTCAAAAGAAAGAACATAGTCTAAGGTTTGCCCTAGATTAACCCCTAAACCAGTTATATCATTACCTGCAATATCTTCCACTTTCTTTTCAAGAACAATGTCTGGTTCTATTATTTCAATGTTGAATGAGTTGAAGAAAGGGTAGTATTGGTCCCCATTTGTTCCAAATCTGAAAGTGGCTGCTGTTTCTCCGTTTGGAATAACTGAATTTAAAAAGTTGTTGAGGAGAAAAATATCGGTATCAAAACCAAGGGTGTTAGTACTACTGGGAGTTCTTCCTGGAAGTAAAACCCCATTTAGTGTAATATTACTATTAAAAAAATTAGTTGCTGGGTTTGTGGCATTACTCATTGCCGTAAACCCAGTATTACTAGACGCTTCAATACTCATAAAGTCACCAGCAATTCTAAAATCTCCTTCTAGTGTTCCAGCGCCAATATTGGCATTTACTTGACCAGCTGGTATGGTGGTAAAACCGTTATAATTAATATCAACACTATTGGTTCCTGTTACTCTTGCAAAACCATCAAAAGTGGTGATCAACTTGCCTGTTAGGGTTGGGTTTTCATAGACGATTACCATGGTCCAACCACCAGCTGAACCGCCAGTCATGTGACTAGTCCCTGTATTTAGATCGTATCCTACACCTTGAGCGACGGCAATGTCAGCTACCGTGTAAACGCCTGTAGGGTCTGGATAGGTGCCGTCTGGATTTTGAGTGCCTCTTACCGTATTGGTAATATCGGCATATGCGGCATAGGGTGAATTAGCCGCTAAAGCGGGGGTGTTTAAACCGTCCAAAAGAATATCATCAGCAACAATAGTTTGATACGTTGTTTGTCCAGGTAATTGAAGTCGCACTTGGTTAATGGGTAATGTTCTTGCTGTTCCGACTGGATCTGTCGTATTGTCTCTAGGGTAAGTAGCCGACCAATATAAGCCAACGTAACGTATCTGATTACAATCTAAACTAGGAAAATTTAAAGTGGCTGAACTAGAATTAAATGTGTTTGTAGGATCCACATTAATGTAACGCATGTCCTTATAATCATTGTAGTTGTAACGCCCACCAGTTTCGAAATTACGGTTGCTTGCAGGGTTCCAGGCTCCGTTGGTGTTTAAGTTGTTGTAGGGATCTAGTGGCGTGACTCCGTTGACAGGGTCAAGCCTATTGACGATTTGGTTCGATATAAAAGTAAGATCACCTTTGATGTTGTCTTGATAACGAACACTAAACGGTGTGTATTCTTGAGAAAAACCGGTATATCCCAGTAAAAATAGACCGAGGATAAGTATTTTTTTGGTAAAATTTGGCATCATTAGTTCCAGTAGGTTTGGTTTTACTTGAATGACAGAACTTGTATCTTAATTCAAGTCATACTTTTTAATTTTAAAACGAAAACAAGTATGGGTATTACTAACAAATATTAACCTTAATGCTGAAGAGTAGAATTTAATGTTGTAGCATGCCGAAAATATGTTGTGAAAAACTAAATAACGAAGGTTTGTGGCTGTGCTGGCCTAGTATTTTAGGAGTATTATCGTTTTTGATCGCGTAATGAAAACGTATTAAATTAGCCTATAGCCCGATGTATTTAACCTCTAATTAAGTATTATAGAAGCATAAAAATGAGTTTTAAAATGTTACTGTGAAGGTAATATCATTCCAAGACATTCAGAAAAAAAACAAAAATACAGCTGTTTTCACAAATTATTCGGAAGAGTTTTACAGCTTTTGACAACATAAAAAAAGGATAAATTTTGATAGTTTTTTCATCATTTTCCAGACGCTAAACACAGAAAAAATGTGTTTGGCGGCATAAGCTAATTAGTAAATATAGATGGAGGTTGATGAGTGATTAGAATAATTGGTTTTAGTGTGAATGAACTGTTTAGACTTTTTTGAATTTTTGTTATAATTAGTTCAAGACTAAGTTCTTAAAACCTATTTAATAGCAGCAACCAGATTTTAAATCCGTAGTATATTTTTAGTGATAGTACCTGCTTTTTCTTGGGCGTAGAAATATTTGTCTCAGCAATTGGTAGAGACAAGATATAGTATTTTAGGATTGACCAATACTAAAAGTTCAACCGTATGGAATGATGAAAAACACCATGGAAGTATCTCCCATGCCTGGCAAACCAATTTGGCACTAGTCAATAGTTTCTATAAAAGTCAATGAAACCAATTTTCAATTTGTATAAGTTCTTTCAAGAACTGGTAATATCAGTCAGCGTTAGCTGAAAGAAGATGAGCGGAATAGTTGAAAGGACCCCTTTAAAAGTTAAGGGGGCTAGTAGGCGTTATGGTTTTGGCAATAGGAGTCTTTTGCAGCGTCTTTTACTTACTTCAAAATTAAGAGACTTCTAGAATTCATAATGTTATTTTCACTCAAGTTTTTTTCAATCATTGACCAAGGTCGTTTGGACATTATTGTATAGGCCGAAAAAAACTTCTATTTAGAATTGAAACGCCTCTTAGTTTGAATGGAAGGCATCAAACGTTTGTTTTATCAGTATAAGGTTAACTTTAGAATTAAGCGACCAAGTTTTGTTTGACGCGCATTATCCACATTTTGTCATCATACGAATCATTAATCTTGGAGTAGTAAGAAATTAATGCGGTATTCCAAGATTCATGTCTTTTTAAATACACATATCTCCAGTTGTTTTCAGGATTGACAAAATAGCTAGCGCTAAGACCGATAGAGTTTAAAAGTTTAACAAACCGATTGGCATTTTTTGGATTGGCGAAGACATTGGCAATAATGTAATAGCCCTGCCCTACTCCATCAAGATTAAACGTTTTCGCGTTTAAACCTGTTGCTGCAATTTTGTCTCTCGCGACTACATTTTGCTTTATGGCGTCCGTATTATATTTAGTAGATTTCTTTTCTAGTTGGTCTACGTTGCTAGTATACTTTTCGTTGCTATATCGATTATCTACGTTCATAATCCAAAGGGCATCATTATACTGACCATTCATACTAGTTTTATAGGCATCAGCAGCGTCTTGCCAAGTGTCATAGCGTTCGAGGTATACATATTTCAAACCGTTGCTTGGGTTTTCGATATAATCAGAATTAAAGCCCTTATCATTCATGTTACTCATGAATCTTTGCATGTATTTGCCACCTTTGTAAACGTTAGCAACAACATAGTATCCGTTAGATACGCCATCTAGGTTTTTGAATTTTTTACTTTTAATCGCATCACGATTGGCTTCATTGTTACGGTACTGAGATGCTCTGGTGTTATCTTGAGCAACGCTAGTTGTTGTTGGCTCTTGTTTTGTTGTTGCCGCCGTTTTTCGAAGTTCCGTTTGAGAAGTTCTTTCTTGTGCGCTATTATTACTAGCAACTGAGTTTTGTAAATCGGTTTTTGTTTGTGGTTCTTGTTTTGTCGTTACTACAGATTCTCTGACCTGGGAGTCTTGCGGTGTTGTATTGTTATTGGCAAGTGCGGTTTGTGAATCTTTGCCCGTTAAGAAAAGATCTTCCGCTCTTTTTTCTATGTCTGGCCGCTGGCCATTAGTTTCATTACTAACCATACGCATTACCATTTCAAAGCGACGCTCTAAATCTTTCTGACGATTGTCTTCGAGTGAATCTTGTCGAAACATTAGTTCAGCTAGTACCTCATCATTTTCAGCAAGTTTCTTCTTAAGTTTTTCTATTTCGTCATTGGCGGCTAAATCTTCTGCCTGTAAATCATTATTGTCTACGATGTCATCTTCGCTTTCTTCTAACATCACACGATCTTCGGTAAGATTTGGTGTGAAAGAGTATGCAAAAGATATTTCATGAGTAACTCCTAAATTATTAAGATTTGTACCCAGACCTTTCTCCATAGTATAACCAAGGGAAAGTCTTTTGTTTAGGTTAAAACCTGCTCCGGCAGAAGCTCCGTAAAAAGAATCATATCCACCTTGTAACCATCCTAGTTTTGGAAGGTCTAAAATTAAACTTCCCCCTAAAGATAAATCTTGTTCATTTTCAGATAAGGGTCCGTCTTGAGCGTTTAATCGTACCCGAGCTAAAGGCATCAATCTAGAACCCTCCATGAGGCCGCCATCATTATTAAACTCATGGGTATATTGTAAATGACCAGAATAGGTCTTGTTTGCAAAGCTCGTTAGTTGCTCGCTTGTTTTTATATTGTAGTCAAAGAGATTTTCTGCATATGCACCAAAATCAAACTGTCCATAAGAAAGGTTGAAACCAGGTTGAAAAGAGAGTACATTGCTATCAATAGTTCCATTCAATAAAGGATCATTCGGATCTAGTTGACTTGCCCTATTTCTATCATACCCGGTATTGTAATACGCAAGGTTGGCTCCAAATGTAAAGTTACTTTTATCGCTAAGTTTTATACCGTAAGCGTAATTGGCCATGATACCGATGTTCGACACCAAACCTTTTTGTTGCGAATACAAACTCAAACCCAAGCCATTTCTATCACCCATACGACCACTATAACTAACAAAGTAAGTTTGATCGTTGTTGTCAAATTGAAAAGACTGATTACGGTGTAAAAAGTTAATGTATGAATTGTCTTCTCGTACCGTCGTAAACGTAGGGTTTATTAAAAACCTATTGAATTTCATTAGATTTTGCGGCGCTACTTTGAGCGGTAATATAGGATCTGATTCTTGTGCGTTAACCATGGTCAACGACAGAAGGGCAATTAGGGACAATATGAATAAATTTCTTAGTTTCATGGTAGGTGATTATCGAATGACGGTGATGGTACCTTGTTTTAAAGTTTCAGAAGCATTCTTTATTACATAATAGAATACCATATTTTGATTTGGAAACGATGCTGATGATTCTGGCCAGTTATTTTGATAGCTGGTTTCGTTCTTTAATTCAACTCCTTTGTCATTATATATGATGACGTTTATATCAGATTTGTTCGAATACGAATTCGGAATGACCCATTGATCGTTAGCGCCATCTCCGTTCGGAGTGATTACATTAGGCACTTTGAAAGTGTCTAAATAAATAGCGGTTAGTTGTCTTGTAACTTGACAATTATCAACGTCTGCGACGAGCGTAAAAGACCCTTCTTCAGTAAAGCTCATAGAATCTGTACTGCTTAATACGTTATTGTCAGCGTCTAACCATTGATATCCCGTTCCTCCGCTGGCAGTTACTGTTCTAGAACTCCCTTCAGGAAAAATTACGTCATCATCAATATCGAGGCTAATTAGGTTCGGATCTAAACCAGCAATTACGATTTCATTGGAGAATAGATCACAACCATTCTTATCTAATACTAATCGGTATGTTCCGGTAGCGGTTACGGTAAGTGCTTCTGTGGTTTCCGTCAGTTGAACACCATCCCTTTCCCAACTGAAAGTTTCTGCGCTTAGATCTGTTGTTGTACTAATTGTAAGTGCATCAGAGCTACTACAGAAAATAGTGCCGGTACTTGTTATGGTAACCGTTTCGTTAGTTAATAACGTTACAGTTAAAAGGTTTGAAGTTGCGCTATAAGTATTTAAAGTTGCATCTACCGTGTAGTCTCCATTTTCGGTTATGTTGGTTATGTTGATATTTTGGTTGATTGAACTAGCTACATCAACACCGTTTCTTTGCCATTGGTAAGAAAATGAGCTTTCTAGTTGTGACGTTACATCAATAGTGCTACCGTCAGCTGTAAGAGCATTAATTTGAGATACCTCTAGATCAATATTGGTGTTTTCACAACTGACATAGGAGCCATCGTAATCTATTACTACTTCAAATGAAGTAGGTGAAACAGCCTCGGTGCTTTCCGAATTTATAGTAGACGCACAAGCCCCACCTGAGGTTACTGCTGCATAATAGGTTCCATCTTGAGTAATTTCTAAGGTGGAACTATCATTGCCTATTGAAGTTCCATTTCTGAACCATTCATAAGTGGGTGTTGCTGTATCGGTAGTTACGCTTAATGTTTCGGGTTGCGAAGGCAATACAACAATATCAGCAGGATTGCTTCTGGTAACATTAAAATTGCCGGCATTCGTTATTGCAACTGCTGGTGACCTTTCGGTACATATTCCAATCCCTGATATTTCAACTTCATAATCTCCTTCGAAACCAGCGATGCTTCCATTTACGGTAAAAGAGGTTCCTGTTCCTACCGAAATACCGTCTTTAAACCATTCATAATTTGAAGAACCATCAGGTACTTCTACTGTTAACGTTTCTGTTTCACCAGCGCAGAGTGCTGTTTTAGATGGCGTTGTGATATTAACTCCTGATCCTGTTGCGCCGATAGTGACGGTGACAATGTTTGAATCTGTACTTGCATTGTTAGAGCAGTCGCCGTAATCAATCTGTACTTGATACATTCCGCTTGTATTGGCTGAAATGGTATGGCTAGTTTCGGCTAAGGGTGTACCTCCTCGAAACCATAAGTATTGATAGGTTTCTGGATTGGGTATGTTGTCTACTTGTAAAGTAACTGGTGTAGCACTACAAATATTTCCCGGGGGATTGCCATCGCCAAGTTCACTTATGTTCAGATTTTGGTCGATGTCAATATAGTAAATACTATAAGCTAAGGCAGATTCTGCTTCGCTTTCATTATCCGTGCTTCTAGCTCTAAATTTATAACCTACGCCTCTAACATCTGTTGGGACAGCAAAATTCACAACAAACTCTTTAGCGGTATTGGTGTTTTGATCTGTTACTCTAGCCAATTCTACTGCGCTAGTGAAATCTCCACTTGCGTCTGATAGCTCTAAGATGAATTCGTTACCGGCGTTTGGAAGACCTCCAGCCCACGAAATGACGATATCGTAGGAATTGAAAGGACCAGAACCCTGATCAATACCTGCACAAATTTTTGTAAAGGAAGTATCACCTCCACCGGGAGGGTCGTAGGGTTCAGGTGCTTGCATAGCAATCTGCGCCGAAAGTTGAGTTGTGCCCAACAACAAAAGCGCCAGCATAAAAAATCGAACTGTGGTTATAATTTTTGTTTTCATAAGTAGCGTAGTTTTGGTACTACAAGTTTTATATTAAGATTTGGGTCTTGATAAAACGTATAATTTGTCGTTTTGTTTTGCAAGGAGCTTACTAAAAACCATTTGCACGAAACATTAAACAGTATTCAACACAAATATGTCTTTTATTATTGGCGCAAAGAATTTAATGTTGTATCGCTAATGAAACCTGTTGTAAAACGCCCGATTTTGTATGGTAACTGTTTTGATAGCCCGTTCTTCTGGCATTTTTGCTACCTTTGCGGTTCGTAAAAATTAATGTATGAACGACTCGGAAAGACCCTTAAATTTTTTGGAACACATCGTTGAAGAAGACCTGAAAGAGGGCTTTTCGCAAGACGATTTGCGTTTTAGGTTTCCGCCTGAGCCTAATGGATATTTGCATATTGGTCATGCGAGCTCCATTAGTTTGAATTTTGGCCTGGGATTGCGGTATAATGCACCGGTAAATTTAAGGTTTGACGATACCAACCCCGCCAAGGAAGAGCAAGAGTTTGTAGATGCCATAAAGAGGGATGTTGAATGGTTAGGATATAAATGGAATACTGAACGGTATGCTTCTGATTATTTCCAACAATTATATAATTGGGCTGTTGCATTGATTAAAGAAGGAAAAGCTTATGTTGATAGTCAATCCTCTGAAGAGATGGCCACTCAAAAAGGAAATCCAACCGAACCAGGCATTGAAAGCCCGTTTCGAAATCGCTCTGTTGAAGAAAATTTGGCCTTGTTCGAAGATATGAAAGCTGGTAAATTTGAGGAAGGCCAACATGCATTGCGGGCTAAGATTGATATGACTTCATCCAACATGTTGATGCGCGACCCGATCATGTATCGAGTGTTACATAAAGCGCATCATCGAACAAATACCGATTGGTGTATTTACCCTATGTATGACTGGACGCACGGTGAAAGTGATTATATAGAACAAGTATCTCATTCGTTATGTACCTTAGAATTCGCTATGCATCGGGAGCTATATGATTGGTTTTTGAATCAAGTAGTTGATGAAAACAAGGTTCGACCAAAGCAGCGTGAGTTTGCAAGAAGAAATTTAAGTCACACGGTAGTGAGTAAACGAAAGTTGGCCAGATTGTTAGAAGATGGGGTGGTCGATTCTTGGGATGACCCTCGTATGCCAACGATTTCGGGATTGAGAAGAAGAGGCTATTCACCTGAATCTATTCGAAATTTTGCAGATACGATTGGTATTGGAAAACGTGAGAATCTTATAGATGTTTCTCTTTTAGAATTTCAAGTCCGTGATCATTTGAATAAAATAGCCCCTAGAGTGATGGCGGTTTTAGATCCATTAAAAGTGGTAATCACTAATTATCCGGAGGGTGAGGAAGAATGGTTAGATGCGGAGAACAATCCGGGTGACGAATCTGCTGGTTCTAGAAAGGTTCCTTTTTCGAAGGAAATCTATATTGAAAAAGAAGATTTTAGAGAAGAGGCTAATAAGAAATTCTTTCGCCTGAAACTAGGCAAAGAGGTCCGTTTAAAGAATGCGTATATCATAAAGGCGGAAAGTTGCACGAAGGATGCTGATGGAAACATCACCGAAGTACAATGCACCTATGATGAAAAAAGTAAAAGTGGTAGCGGTACCGAAGAAAGTCTTCGCAAGGTAAAAGGAACGTTACATTGGGTTTCAATAAAACATGCAGTTGAAGCAGAGGTAAGATTATACGACCGATTGTTTACAGATGAAAGTCCGGATACGCATAAAGACAAAGATTTCATGGAATTTGTTAACCCAGATTCTTTAGAAGTGATTACTGGATATCTAGAGCCTAGCTTGAAAGACGCTAAATCTGGAGACCAAGTACAGTTTCAGCGTTTAGGGTATTTCTGCGTCGACCCTGATACAAGTTCTGAAAAACTGGTTTTTAATCGAACTGTTGGCTTACGTGATTCTTGGGCAAAAATTGAAGAAAAAAGCTAGTATAAGAAAGATTGATATTAGTAAATATATCAATTGGTATTTTCTATAGAAAACGGCAGAATTTAAAGGCTTTTGGTTGATTTTTATTTTCTGTGAATGGTATTCGCCTGGAATTTAAATAGAGTTCAGCAGAATCGTTCTTATGGGGAAAATGTCAGTCTGAGCGCTCCCGATAGCTCGGGGGAAGACCATTCTGGCTACCAAGGCCTTCTAACAGACTCAAAACAAAAAATCCCACTTCAAACTTGAAGTGAGATTTTCTTGAATAGAAATAATTTTATTTCTTCAAATTCTTTGGTTTTGCATTCTTCATAGACTCTCCAATCATATTACTGGCAGTAAAAGATGCAACCATATCATTTAACATTTCACTACCTGCTTGTGGAGAATTCGGTAATAGTATCAAGTTACTATTCGTTTCTTGACCAATCGATTGTAACGTATCATAATGCTGAGTTACAACAATCAAGGCAGAAGCTTCTTGTGAATTAATCCCTACTTTATTTAAAACTTCTACAGACTCTTCCAAACCTCTAGCGATTTCTCTACGTTGATCTGCAATACCTTGACCTTGAAGTCTTTTGCTCTCCGCTTCTGCTTTCGCTTTTTCCACGATAAGAATACGAGCGGCATCACCTTCAAATTGAGCAGCGATTTTTTCACGCTCTGAAGCATTAATACGGTTCATTGCTTCTTTTACTTGAGCATCAGGGTCAATATCAGTTACAAGCGTTTTGATAATGTCATAACCATAGTTGGTCATAACCTCGTTAAGCTCTGATTTTACAACAAGCGCAATATCATCTTTTTTTACAAAAACATCATCTAATTTCATTTTTGGAACCTCTGCGCGAACCACATCAAATACATAAGATGTAATTTGATCATGAGGATAGTCTAATTTGTAAAAGGCATCATATACTTTCTCTTTAATTACTTTGTATTGTACCGAAACCTTCAAACGGACGAAAACGTCATCTAAGGTTTTGGTTTCAATAATAACATCTAACTGTTGAATTTTCAAACTTAATCTTCCTGATATACGATCTACCATAGGAATCTTCATATGAAGACCAGATTGGCGAATGCTATGAAATTTACCGAAACGTTCTATAATTACTGCAGTTTGCTGTTTCACGGTAAAGAATGCAGAAACCAGAATGATTAGTCCAAAGAAAATAATTGGTATAAGGAAATAATTCATATTGTTTAGTTTTTAGGTTAATAAATTGAATTTACAAAAACACTTTATATATGTGTCGTATTTTTATTTGAATTGTTACAACGATGAAATAGCTTTTTTAATTCGAGCTATACTTTCTTCTTTTCCGATCATGGCAAGAATATCAAAGATATGAGGTCCTTTCATATCGCCTACTATTACTAGTCGAAGTGGCGGCATCACTTTGCCAAAGGAGAGTTCTTTTTCGCCAATCCAAGCTTTTACTACGTTTTCGACATTTTCCGAAGAGAAGTCTTCAATGGTCCCTAATACAGATACCAATTGGTTTAGTATTGCAGGAGTGTCTTCTTTCCATTGTTTTTTAGATGCCTTTTCATTGAATGAAGTTGGCGCAATAAAGAAATAGTCAGAGAGTTCCCAAAAGTCAGAAACAAAAACAGCACGTTCTTTTATTAAGGAAACTACCTTTTCAATCCAACTGTCATTCCGAGCTAGCGAAGGAATCTCTTTATCAGCTAGTACCAAACTGAATAAGGAGGCTAACTCCGCATCACTCCTCCCCTGCAAATACTGCTGATTATACCATTTTGTCTTATCAGGGTCAAATCGTGCTCCTGATTTATTTACCCTTTCCAAACTAAAGGCTTCTATTAATTCAGAAAGACTAAAAATTTCTTGTTCCGTTCCGGGATTCCACCCTAGCAAAGCTAGAAAGTTGATAACAGCTTCTGGAAAATAACCTTCTTCTCGATATCCTTTGGAATCATTCCAGGATAATGGAAATACAGGAAAGCCTAATTTCTCTCCGTCTCGCTTGCTTAGTTTTCCTTTTCCAACGGGTTTCATAATTAATGGAAGGTGAGCAAATTGGGGAGCATCCCATCCGAAGGCATCATATAATTGTTTGTGTAAGGCCAAAGAGGGCAACCATTCTTCTCCACGAATGACATGAGATATTTCCATTAAATGATCATCAACAATATTCGCCAAGTGATAGGTAGGCATTCCGTCACTTTTAAAAAGCACTTTATCATCTAAAACGTTGGTGTCAATATGAATTTCTCCTCGGATGATATCGGTCAAAACCAAAGTTGAATCCTTAGGTGATTTAAAACGAATTACATAGTCCTCCCCAGCATTTAATTTGGCCTGAACTTCATCAACGGAAAGAGATAATGAATTTGATAGTTTTAAGCGATTGTGCCAATTGTATATAAAGGTCTTTCCTTTGGCTTCGTGGTCTTTTCTATAAAAATCTAATTTCTCCGAAGTATCAAAAGCGTAATATGCATTTCCTTTTGCAATAAGCTCCTCTGCATATTTTTTATATAGATGCTTCCGTTCGCTCTGTCTATAGGGGCCAAAACCACCGTCTTTCCTTACTCCTTCATCGAAGGGAATTCCACACCAATTTAACGCATTAACTATATATTGCTCGGCTCCTTCGATATAGCGATTCTGGTCGGTATCTTCAATTCTCAGAATAAAATCGCCTCCGTGCTTTTTTGCAAAGAGGTAATTGAAAAGTGCTGTTCGCACCCCTCCGATGTGAAGCGGCCCAGTAGGACTCGGCGCAAAACGAACACGTACTTTTTGACTCATAGTTTATTGTTTTGAGGTGCAAAGATAAGAAATACTAGATGCCACAAAAGATGAGTAATGGCATTTGTTCGTATGGAGTGTTTTCCTTGGCTTGCCCCTCGATAGGCGCATTTTAACAAGAAATTGATGTTAATGAGTATAAGAAGATTTATCTTGGTAATAAAATAGCTGAATTTGAGTAGTTATAAGAGCATACTTGCCAAATTAGAACAGTTTACTAAGAAGTATTATACCAAAATGTTGCTAAAAGGAGCTTTGCTTTTTTTGGCCTTTGGTTTGTTATTTTTTCTGGTGATTCTAGGCGTGGAATATTTGCTTTGGTTGGGTTCTACTGGAAGAATAATACTGTTATCTCTCTTTATTGGAATTGAGCTTTTCTTGGTTTTCAGGTATATTCTGACTCCATTGTTTTATTTGTTTAAACTAAAGCAAGGCATCAGTCAAAAGCAAGCTTCGCTTTTGATTGGAAAGCATTTTCCTGGCGTGGATGACAAGCTATTTAATTTACTTGACCTGGCCGAAGATAAAAACCAATCAGAGCTATTACTGGCTAGTATTGAGCAGCGGTCTGAAACTTTGAATCCTATTCCTTTTTCAAAGGCGGTTGACTTTGGTGAGAATGTGAAATATATCAAGTATTTAGCAATTCCGGCAGTTCTGTTTGGATTGATTTGGCTTAGTGGTAATTTGAGCGATTTCTTTGGGTCTTATAATCGGGTTGTAAATTATGATGTAGCTTATGAACCGCCTGCGCCCTTTTCATTTCGATTGGTTTCAAGTGATTTGAATGTGCTTGATTCAGAATCAGTAACAGTACAAGTTGTAACTGAAGGAGAAATTCGCCCAGATCAAGTGTTTATTACAATTAGTGATCGAAATTTACTTTTACAAGAACAGAACGGCATATATCAATACACGTTTACACCGCCATTGACTTCAACAGATTTCTCTTTTAATGCTAACGGTATATTTTCAAGACCATATCGTTTAAATGCCCTGAAAACACCATCTATTCAAAACTTTGAATTGGTCTTGAACTATCCGAATTACACAAACCGTAAATCGGAAACCTTGAAAAGCACGGGTAATGCTACTTTTCCAGAGGGTACCAAGGTGTCATGGCAAATTGATGGAAACGCTATAGATATGGTTCAATTAATTACGAAGGACACCGCGGTAGTATTTCAGAAGAAAGATGATCGATTCGAAATATCAAAACGGGTATATTCAGATTTGCAGTATCAAATTAGTACTTCTAATCAAAATGTTAATGATTATGAGCGGTTAGAATATCAGTTTGATGTGATTAAAGATGGGTATCCTACTATTAAAGCAAAGCAAGTGTTAGACTCATTGAATCCTAATATATCTTATTATATCGGCGAGGCTTCAGATGATTATAAGTTAAAACAGGTTCTTCTAGTCTGTTATGAAGAGGGGGATCAAAGCAAGAAGCAGACTATTGAATTAGGCACACCTGACAGCAACTTTAACCAGTTTTATTACACCTTCCCTTCTGGATTACAATTAAATACTGCTAAGAATTATAGCTTCTATTTTGAGGCGATTGACAATGATGCTATCCATAATGGGAAAACTTCAAAAAGCCAGGTATTTAGTACGGTAATTTTGGACGAAGATCAGTTAAAAAATAAAGAACTAGAATCGCAGCAGTCCATTATTCAAAATATGGATAAATCTCTGGAAAAATTCAAGGAGCAGAAAGAGACTCTGAAAGAGATCAATCAAGATCAAAAAGAAAAGAGGCAATTAAATTTTAATGACCAAAATCAGATTAAAAATTTTCTTAAAAAGCAGCAGCAACAAGAGCAAATGATGCAGAAGTTCAGCAAACAACTGAAGGAGAATCTAAATAAGAGCGAAAAGAAAGACGAAACGAATGAGCTTTTGAAAGAACGTCTAGAGCGTCAAGAGATGGAGGCAAAGAAGAATGAAAAGCTGTTAGAAGAATTAAATAAGATTGCAGAGAAGATAGATAAGGAAGAGTTGGCGAAGCGATTAGAAGAAATTGCCAAGAAACAACAGAATAGCGAGCGTAATTTAGAACAGTTGTTAGAGCTTACTAAAAGGTATTATGTAACGGAGAAAGCGGCACAACTGGCGAAAGATTTGGAAAAATTAGCCGAAAGGCAAGAGATTTTATCAGATTTAAAGCTGGGTGAGGAGTTTTCAAACAAAGAGCAAGAAAAACTTAATGACAAGTTTGAAAAGATTGCAGAGGAACTTGATGAGTTAAGGAAGGATAATGCAGACTTGAAAAAGCCAATCGATATAAATGTCGATAAACAAAAGGAAGAATCAATAAAAGAAGATCAAAAAGATGCCTTAGAAGAAATAAACAGGCATCAGGGTAACGAGGAATCTTCGGACTCAGAGAAAAAAGAGGAGGCTGCTAATAATGCAAAGAAGAAGCAAAAATCAGCTGCTCAAAAGATGAAAGAAATGAGCGAGCAATTGCAACAATCATCAGCTGGCGGTGGTGGTGGAAGCTCCATAACTGAAGATGCAGAAATGCTACGTCAAATACTCGACAATTTGGTTACGTTTTCTTTCAAACAAGAAAGCCTGTATGAGACTTTAGAAGATGCAGATCCTAATGCACCTCAATTTTCTAGCAGCATTCGACAACAGCAAGAATTAAGAAAGTTGTTTGAACATGTTGATGATAGTTTGTTTGCGCTTTCGTTGCGAAGGGCGGAGCTATCTGAGTTCGTAAATGAACAGATCACAGAAGTATACTATAACACCGACAAGGCATTAGAGGCAATAGCAGAAAGCCGAATATACCAAGGAGTTTCTTATCAGAAGTATGTTTTAACGGCTTCAAATAGTTTGTCTGATTTTCTAGCGAACATTTTGGACAACATGCAGCAGAGCATGCAGCCTGGTCAAGGTGAAGGCGATGGTCAAGGATTTCAACTACCAGATATCATCAAACAACAGGGAGAATTAAAGGAGAAGATGGAAGGGCAAGGTAATCGAGGCGAAGGAAAGCCACAATCTGGCGAAGGTGAAGGAAAACAGGGTGAAGGCAAAGAAGGAGAGGGCGAAAGTGGGTCTGGTATTGGAGGACAAAAGGGTCAGGGTAAAGAAGGTAGCCAAGGCGGTGAGGGAGAACAGGGTAAAGGCAAGAACGGCAATGGCAAAGGTAAGGGAGGTAAAAATGGGCAAGACGGAAATGGCGGAGAAGGTGGCCAAGGAGACCAACCAAGTGAAGAAGAGCTGAAAGAAATCTATGAAATTTACAAAGAACAACAGATAATACGAGCGCGGCTAGAGGAGCAGTTACAGGATATGATTAATGGTAGTGATCGAAAATTAGGTCAAAAATTACTCAAACAAATGGAGGACTTTGAGAATGATCTTTTAGAAAATGGATTTACTCAACGTGGTCTTAATAAAATGAATAATATTCAATATGAAATGCTTAAGCTTGAAAATGCTGCTCTGAAGCAGGGTAAAAAGCAAGAACGAGAAAGTAACGCCAATAGAAATCAGTTTACGAATCCGATTACAACTAAGCCCTCATTATTAGAGGATTATCGCAACGAAATCGAAATTTTAAACCGTCAAGCTTTACCTTTGCGCCAAAATTTTCAGAACAAAGTGAAAGAATATTTTAAAAGCTATGATTGATTTCCATTATAAGACTGATTATCAGTTGGTTGAGACGAAGTCTTATGCAAATTGGGTCTCTGAGGTAATTCGTACTGATAACAGAGAAGTTGGTCAGATAGACTATATCTTTTGTGATGATGCTTATTTGTTGAGCTTGAACCAAAAGTATCTCAAACATGATACCTTAACTGATATCATCACATTTGACTATACAGAAGGTGATCTTGTTTCAGGGGATATATTTATCTCTATAGAAAGAGTAAAAGAAAACGCTTCCATTTTTGATGTTGAATTTCAAAAGGAATTGCATCGAGTTATGGCACATGGCATACTTCATTTGTTAGGCTATGGCGACAAAAAAGAGGAAGAGGCTTTGCTAATGCGAAAGAAGGAAAACGAAAAAATGAGATTGTTCCACGTGGAACAATAGCTAATAACTGTTTTATAACAGAAGATTTGAAATTATGTTTGAAAAGGAATATGATGTAATTGTTGTGGGTGGGGGTCATGCTGGTGCTGAGGCTGCCGCTGCGGCCGCTAATATGGGTTCAAAGACTTTATTGGTTACCATGAACCTGCAAACCATTGGACAAATGTCTTGCAATCCTGCTATGGGAGGAATTGCGAAGGGACAAATTGTTAGAGAGATTGATGCGTTAGGAGGTTATAGCGGAATTATTACCGATAAATCAGCGATTCAGTTTAAGATGTTGAACAAATCGAAGGGTCCAGCAATGTGGAGTCCTCGCGCTCAAAGTGATCGTATGCGTTTTGCTGAGGAGTGGCGCCTTGCTTTGGAGAATACGCCTAATTGTGATTTTTATCAAGAAATGGTAAGCAGTTTACTTGTTGAAAACGGCAAAGTATTAGGAGTAAAAACTTCATTGGGTTTAGAAATTAGAGGTAAAGCAGTGGTTCTAACTAACGGAACTTTTTTAAACGGATTAATTCATATAGGCGAAAAGCAATTTGGAGGCGGTAGAGCAGGAGAGCGAGCAGCAACCGGAATAACTGAACAGCTGACCGGCCTAGGTTTTGAGAGTGGCAGAATGAAAACCGGAACTCCACCACGCGTAGATGGGCGGTCATTAGATTTTTCAAAAATGATTGTGCAACCTGGGGATGAAATCCCTGAAAAATTCTCATATACTAGCACAAAACCATTGGCACATCAGCGTGATTGTCACATGTCGCATACAAGTGCCTTAGTGCACGATTTACTGAAAGAGGGCTTCGATAGATCACCTATGTTTAATGGAAGAATTAAAAGTATTGGACCAAGATATTGCCCGTCTATAGAAGACAAGATTAACCGCTTTGCTGATAAGGATAGTCATCAGTTGTTTGTTGAGCCTGAAGGATGGAATACGGTAGAAGTCTACGTAAATGGCTTTTCTACTTCTTTGCCAGAAGATGTTCAATTTAAAGCATTGCGTTCTGTTGTTGGGTTTGAAAACGTAAAGTTTTTTAGACCTGGCTATGCTATAGAATATGATTATTTTCCGCCAACACAGTTAAGGCATACGCTAGAAACTAAATTGGTAGACAACCTATATTTTGCAGGTCAAATTAACGGGACAACTGGTTATGAGGAAGCCGCTTCACAAGGACTAATGGCAGGAATAAATGCACATTTAAAAATAGCAGAGGAGGATGAATTTATTCTTAAAAGAGACGAAGCTTATATAGGAGTCCTTATAGATGATTTGATCACAAAGGGCACAGAAGAGCCGTATCGTATGTTTACATCGCGGGCAGAATATCGAACTCTATTGCGCCAGGATAATGCGGATTTAAGATTAACTCCTAAGGGATATAAAATAGGTTTAGCTTCAGAAGAGCGTCTAAAAAGAATGGAAGAAAAGCAGGAAAAATCGGATGCTTTTATAAAGTTTTTTAGAGAAACTAGCGTGCTACCAGAAGACATAAATCCTATTTTGAAAAGTGTAGATTCTGCTTTGGTAAAGCAGTCTGATAAAATGGTAAAGTCGTTTTCTCGCCCTAAAGTTACCATGCAGCACATGTTACAATTAGATGCTGTTTCTGCTTTTGTCGAAGAGAATTCGCTGGATAGGGAAGTGCTTGAACAAACAGAAGTACAGGTAAAATATTCAGGGTATATCATCAAAGAAAGGAACAACGCAGATAAACTACATCGTTTAGAAGACGTGAAAATTCCTGAGGGCTTTGACTATTCAAAACTTAAGTCGTTGTCTTATGAGGCAAGAGAGAAGTTTAGTGCAATTCGGCCAGTAACGATAGCGCAGGCTTCAAGAATAAGTGGAGTTTCTCCTTCTGACATTAGCGTTCTGTTGGTGTTTATGGGCAGGTAATCTAGCGATGTTCCACGTGGAACATTTCATTTTACTAAACTTGATTTCTTGAAATTTCACTATAACGAGTGATCCATTGCAGGTATAAAACCCTTAGAAATATTAGGGATGGTTAAGCGTTTGGTTCAATTTTTGATGCTGATTCAAATCAATATCAAGGTGGGCCAAAATGAAACAAACACTACGTTTAGTTATAGTACTTTTTTTATTTCAATCTTGTATTCCGTTAAGAATTGCCCCTAAGATTAACAACTACAAAGTAAGTAAGGGCAAGAAGTTCAAGCGGAGTTTGTCAAAGCGACAAATGTTTATTTTTGAAGACAGCAAAGAGGGCGAGGAATTTTATGGCTTCGTCAATACTAAATTTCAATTAGATGATGCAGCTGTCTATGACGATGTGCCTTTTGTAATAGACGAGCAGCAATATTTCTTTGCATGGTATGAGGTTGAAATTCCTGATAAATCTTTGAATTTGATTCCTTTTGCTTTTGATCTTTTTCTAAATGTGGCTTTGGGTACAGACGAAATGGAACCTTTTGTGTCAAGCGAAGAAAACACATTTTCTAGAAAGGGAAACTGGTATGTAGCCATTGAGGTATATAGTGATATTGAAAAAGACTGCTTGACTAAAACTTCTCTTTCAAAGAAAGCGGTTTTAAACTATCTTCACACCTTGAAAGAAGAATACCTCGCGACCAATAACTACAATGAAACCGTATTTAAAAACTAAAGATTTTTCCGTCTCACAAGAAGAATTTGAACTCTTTCATGATGTTGATTTAGACATGTTGGTTACAAGACCGCATCCTGAAAATTTGGAATCCTATTACCAAAGTGAAAATTATATTTCACATACAGATGCAAGCATATCAATAGTAGATAAAATCTATCAAGCCGTAAAAAAATTAAGCATCCGAAGAAAAATAGCTTTAATTAATCGGTATACTACTGCATCTAAAACATTGCTAGACGTTGGTGCCGGAACAGGAGATTTTTTATTAGCGGCTAAAAATAAGAATTGGAAAGTAGAAGGAGTAGAGCCCAACTTTGACGCTCGCATGAGAGCTCAAGAAAAGGGTGTTGACCTTTTAGAAAGCATCGAAGCTTTACCAGGAAAAAAGTATAATATAATTTCCCTGTGGCATGTTCTGGAACATTTACCAGACTTAGAAAATCAAATTTTAAAATTAGCGTGGCACCTAGAGGAGGAGGGTGCTTTGATAATTGCGGTTCCAAATTTTAAATCGTATGATGCAAACTATTACAAAGAGCATTGGGCCGCTTATGATGTGCCTAGACATCTTTGGCATTTTTCTAAAACCGCGATCGAAAAACTTTTTTCAAAACACGGTTTAAAATTAGTGCAAACTAAACCGATGATTTTCGACGCGTTTTATGTGGCATTACTTTCGGAAAAATATAAATCAGGAAAGCAAGGTTTTATAAAAGCTTTGTTAATAGGACTTTGGTCTAACATCAAAGCATTACGAACTAAAGAGTACTCTTCGCTAATATATGTCTTAAAAAAGGTCTAAAACCCAGTTTAAGCCATTTTGCTGTGTTTTCTTCAAATCAATGGATCGTACTCTTAATTTTTTATTTTGATCAAAAGCAGAGCTGTTTAAGCGCTCAAAAAGCCATAGAAATTTTTGATTCATAACTAGAACAATAATAAGATTTACTTATAGTTTTGGCGCCGTGGTAATATCTCAAAAAAAGCAATCTTCATGCAATAGATTTTTGATTATCGATAAAGCCATAAATTTTAAGAAGAATTATACAAAGCTTTTCTTATTTTTGCGCGTTCATAAAAATGAGTATCTGATAAATAGAATTGAAAATTAACAAAGTAATTATGAAAAAAATAATATTGACAGCAATGGTATTGCTAGTAGTATCTTGTCAACAGCAACAGAAAATTGGTTACGTTGATAATGTAAAAATGATGGAAGACTACCAAGAGAAAAAAGATTTTGATGGTAGGTATGAAGTTATAAATGCAGCGTACGCTAAAAAGAAAGATAGTATTAGCCAAGCTTTTCAAATAGAGATGCAAGCCTTTCAGATGAAGGCTCAAAAAATGAGAGAGTCCAAAGCCCAGGAAGAATATGCTAGTATTCAGCAAAGAGCCCAGCAGATTGGTCAATTGTTACAACAAGAGGAACAAGGTTTAATGGCTACAGCTCAGGTTGAACTAGACACTATGGTCAGTATGGTTAAAAAAGAAATCAAAGCTTACGGTACCACCAACAAATACAGCTATATATTAGGTGGTGGAGATGGTGGAAGCGTTTTATTCGGTACTGATGCCAATGATTTGACCAATGAAATTGTAACTATCCTAAATGATAAGTACAAGAAGGAATAGCCGTCAAATTAACTTTGAAAAAATTCAAATCCTCAACATTTTGTTGGGGATTTTTTAATTACGATTGAAGCAAGAACACCAAGAACACCGCCGGAATGAAATAAACAACAATGGTTCTCGCCCCTTCATAATCTTTTGCCATACGTTGACCGAACAACAACATGAGTAATGAAATACAAGAAAGAACTGCGCCATAAAGGGCTATATCTGTAGTTTGATAAGCGATAATTTGATACACGCCTATTGCACAAAGTATTCCGCCTATTACTTCTACTAATAGAACCGTACCTAACATGAATGGTACTATTCCATTTAGAGGGCTTTCTTTGAAGTGACCTTTTAACCAAGACAAGTTCCCGCCCCAATCTGTAATTTTATCTATACCACTTTGTAAAAAAGTAATCACTAGAAAGATCAAGATTAAAAGTTCTGAGGCAAATTTAAATAGGATTTCCATAATTTTAAGATGTTTATTCTTTGGAGCTTAATTGGCTAGCTTTTTTATGAAGTAAGCGCGTAAGTTTAATCGATAAGTCTGTAAAAATAATTTTCGAATTACCATTGCGTTCTATATGAAATATAGCGTCTTCTAATTCTGTAACGATGCTCTGAATATTGTTTTCATGTATAAAAGGAGCAAACTTCTCTAAACTGAACCCGTCGACATGTATTTGCATAAATGCTAAATCTTTTACATTGAAGTTGACCAGCATGGCCTGCCGCATCACTACTAAGCAATAATGTAAAAATTTCTTTTGAGTTTCTCTTCCAGTTTTGGCAACCTCTTCGCTCCATAAGATGAGCTCATGAATTGCGGCCTTGTTTCCTTTTGCCTTAAAAGCACTCCGCACCCATTGTACAAACCATTTTTCAAAGACTAGATCTTCAGAATCTTTATTCATTAGATCTAAGGCCTTATTATAGTTTCCGTTAGCTTCATGTGCTAACTGAAATGCTTCCTGCTGATTTAAACCGCTGTTTACAAGGCCATTAGCGATTGATTCTTCCGCTAATGGCGGAAAATGAAGAATTTGGCAACGTGAGCGTATGGTTTGAATAATTTGTTCTTCGTCTTCTGTAATTAGAATAAATACCGTTTTTTCTGGGGGCTCTTCTATGAGCTTTAGTAATTTATTCGCTGCTGAGGTATTCATTTTTTCAGCCATCCATATCAACATTACCTTGTAACCGCCTTCGTACGACTTTAGTGCTAACTTTTTAACTACCTCCTGTGCTTCGTCAACTCCTATTTGGCCTTGTTTCTTTTCTATCCCAATAAAAAGATACCAATCGAATAAGTTTCCGTAGGGTTGTTCTTGAACAAACTGTCGCCATTCTACCATGTAGTGATTGCTTACTGCATGACTTTTTATCTTATCAGAATTCGCGACTGGAAAAGCAAAATGCATGTCAGGATGAGACAAGGAATTAAACTTTAAATTACAGGCCTGGTTACCACCTGAATTTTCACCATTTTGGTTGGCACAAACAATGTACTGCATATACGCTAATGCCATAGGCAAAGTGCCACAACCTTCTGGTCCAACAAACAATTGTGCATGAGGAATTCGACCTGCATCTGCACTTGAGGTTAAATGATTTTTAATATGAGAAAGGCCTAAAATATTCGCAAACAGCATGGGTCAAATATAGTTTATTCAAACTTAAATTTTTCATAAGACCGAAAGGAGATTAGAAGGCTTATCGGCTCTTTTAAAAAACCAACTCATCAGTCTGTAATTGCCAGTTTTCGACTCAAACTATCTTTGTTTGTTGAGATGGACGAATTCGTTAACAAGCGAAAGTGGTTTTAATTGTAATAATCGATACCAACACAAAAAACAGAAAACCGACTGTAGAGTCGGTTTTTCCAATTAATATTTTTCTAAATATAACAAAACCGTCTTCAACTGACCAACATAAATCTTTACATTTGCGACTCTCTTAAAAACAGCCTAGCATGAAGACGATTGAAGACTTTAATTTTGAAAACAAGAAAGCGTTAATTCGAGTGGATTTTAATGTGCCTTTAGATGCCGATTTTAAGGTTACAGATACCAATCGAATTGAAGCTGCTAAACCATCAATTATTAAAGTTTTAGAAGATGGAGGTAGCGCAGTTTTGATGAGTCATTTAGGTCGACCAAAAGGAACACAAAATCCCGATTTTTCATTAGCGCATATTAGCCAAATCGTATCAGAAGTTATTGGAGTTCAAGTGAAGTTTGTTTCTGATTGTGTTGGAGAGGTTGCGGAAAATGCAGTTGCAAATTTACAACCAGGCGAGGTTTTGCTTTTAGAGAACTTGCGTTTTCATTCTGAAGAGAGTGCTGGCGACGCAGGTTTTGCAGAGCAACTTTCAAAATTAGGAGACATTTATGTCAATGATGCTTTTGGTACCGCACACAGAGCACATGCCTCTACTACCGTTGTTGCTCAATTTTTTGGCGAAAATAAATGCTTTGGTTATTTATTAGCAAAAGAAATTGATGCTATTGAAAAAGTGATGCAAACTGGCGAAAAGCCTGTATTAGCGATATTGGGAGGTGCAAAAGTATCTTCTAAGATTACTATTATTGAAAATATATTAGATAAAGTAGATCATCTCATTATCGGCGGCGGAATGACGTACACCTTTGTAAAAGCCAAAGGAGGTAAAGTTGGAGATTCTATTTGTGAAGATGACAAGATGGAATTGGCATTAGATATTCTAAAACAAGCCGAAGCAAAAGGGGTGCAAATTCATATTCCTGTAGATGTGATTGCTGCAGATGACTTTAGCAATGATGCGAAGACTCAGATTGTTGATTCAGATAAAATTCCTGACGGATGGCAAGGCCTTGATGCCGGCCCAGATACGTTAGCCAATTTTAAAGAAGTTATTTTAAAAAGTAAAACGATTCTTTGGAATGGCCCAATTGGCGTTTTTGAAATGGAAAGTTTTGCTAATGGCACGATTGCCGTAGGAAATTATATTGATCAAGCAACCCAATCAGGGGCATTTTCTCTTGTGGGCGGTGGTGATTCTGTCGCTGCTGTGAAACAATTTGGGTTTCAAGATAAGGTAAGCTATGTTTCTACTGGTGGTGGTGCCATGTTAGAGAGTTTGGAAGGAAAAACCCTGCCCGGAATCGCTGCAATATTAGATTCATAAAGGCGTTATCGATAAACAGCGTCATTCGCTTTGGAGTAGGTTTTAACATCCGAAAATTTTATTCTTTCAGAAAAAAATCGGATTTTAGCTAGCACTCCATTAACTACAGAACTGTTTATGACCTCAAAACAATCTCGCTTTCTTCTTTTTCTCTTCATTTTAACTTTTACCATCCCAGCGATGGCTCAAGAGAATGACAGTATTTCAAAGACCATAGATACGGTCAAGATTATTGAGGCAAAAGACATTCCTCTTGACACCATTTCCATGGATTTAAAGAGCTTGGAGAATATTGAAAACATGGAGGCTTCTAAAAGCCTTAACGATAATCCACTAGTACTTGTTAAAGAAGGTGATAAGGGTGCGTATAATCTACTTGACAACCCCAAAGCGGCTCGATATGACAGTCTTTGGATGAAAGAGCTATACGAAAGCGCTGTCCTCTCTGATGAGATGTACAAAGAGATTTCAACCTTAAATCCTGATCAACCTTTTACCGCGGACATTAATACAGACACTTTAAAAATGCGGTTGGCAAGATTAAATGAAAAGACTCCTTTTAATGTAGTTTACAATCCGTCTTTAGAAAATGTTATCAAATCTTTTTTAACTCGAAAGCGTGGTTTAATGGAGCGAATGTTGACGGTTAGTCAGTTTTATTTTCCAATGTTTGAGCAAGAACTTGACAACCATGATATTCCGATTGAGATGAAATATTTATCGATTGTTGAATCGGCATTAAATCCAAAAGCAAGATCTCGTGCAGGAGCTACTGGTCTTTGGCAGTTTATGTATGGCACCGGAAAAGAACACGGTCTTGAGGTGAATAGTTATGTAGATGAGCGTAGCGATCCTATTAAATCTACTCGAGCAGCTTGTGAATATCTAAATAGAGTTTACAAAATTTTCAATGATTGGGATTTAGCCTTAGCAGCCTATAACTCTGGCCCTGGAAATGTGAACAAGGCTATTAGAAGATCTGGCGGACACACCAATTATTGGAACATAAGACGTAATCTGCCTAGAGAAACAGCTGGCTATGTGCCCGCATTTTTGGCAACCATGTATTTGTTTGAATACGCTGAAGAGCACGGCTTAAAAGGACAAAAGGTTGAGCGTCCTTATTTTGAAACAGATACCATTCACGTTAAGAGCATGATTACTTTTGATCAGATTTCAGAGCTTGTAGGCATTAGCAAAGAAGAGTTAGAAGTATTGAACCCTTCCTATAAATTGAAAGTAATTCCGTTTGTAAAAGGGAAAGATTACTCACTTCGATTGCCGAGAGATGTTATGGGTAAGTTTGTTGCTAATGAAGTTGCTATTTACGCTCATGTGGCAAAAGAATTGAAAAGCAAAGAGAGCCCATTACCTGCTTTAGTCAAATCTGCAGAGAAGAACAGAATTCGATATCGCGTTAGAAGTGGTGATTTCTTGGGCAAGATTGCTGAAAGATACGGCGTGCGCGTTAGCCAAATTAAGAATTGGAATGGTTTAAGAAGCAATAACCTGCGTATTGGGCAACGTTTAACCATTTACCCTAAAGGAGCAAGAAATGTGCCTACAACTTCTAAAAAGACGGCTTCAAAGGTCCGATCTACATCTGTTGCTTCGGCTAATGGAAAAGTACACATAGTGAAAAGCGGTGACTCACTTTGGACGATTTCTAAAAAATATCCTGGCGTTACCATCGAAAAATTACGAGAATGGAACGGTATTAGTGGTAACAATCTAAAATTAGGCACAAAATTGAAATTATGTGATTGCTCATCCTAATCAAAACATTATGAAACCGTTTAAAATTCTTTTATTATCTGCATTAGTAGCATTAATTTCTTGTAACGACAGCAACAAGAAAAAGTACTTGCCAAGCTCCATCGGGGCTGAAAATCAAGTGACCATTGTCATGGACAATGAGCTGTGGAAAGGAGAGGTTGGAGACCAAGTTCGAAAGCATTACGCCGCAATGGCAATTGGTCTTACCTGGGAAGAAGCAATATTTACACTCATCCATGTGCCTCCCAAAGTTTTTAGCGGCGCTCTGCATAATACAAGGTCCATAGTATATGTTAAAAAAGATACTGTTAAAAAAGCTGGCATGAAAACCGATGTGTATGCCACCCCTCAAAATATGGTGGTCGTCAAGGGTAGTACGAATGAAGAACTGATTGCGGGTATAGATGCTACAGCTGAGAAGGCTATTTCAACATTTAAAAGTGTATCATTAAAAGAAACACAAAAAAGACTTTTAATATCTTTAAATAAAGAAGGGGTTCTTGAAGAGAAATTTAATATTTCTATGAGCGTTCCATCGATCTATAAAGTAGATGTTCAAAAAGATAATTTCGTTTGGATGTCTCGGGAGATTCAAAAAGGGAACATGAATATTATAGCTTATCAAATGCCATTAAATAGTCTTTCTAGAGACTCTACCTTGGTTCGTGATATTGTTCGCATGCGAGATTCCATTGGCGCTTTGCATATTCCTGGTCCTGATGTACCGAATAAAGTTACTCATATGCGAACTGAGCCGGCATTTTCGCCGTCAGTTTTCCAAGCAGAAATTGCAGGAAAGAAAGCGATTGAAGTCAGAGGTATTTGGGATATTAAGAATTATCCCATGGCAGGGCCTTTCATCACCTACATTATTGATGATGCTGAAAATAATAGAAAAATTGTAGTAGAAGGTTTTACTTTTGCTCCTGCTACTAACAAAAGAGATGACATGTTTCGATTAGAGGCAATCTTAAAAACGATCGCTTTTAATAAATAAGAACATTCATTCTTCATATTAATAAAAAACGCCCTTCAATGAAAGGGCGTTTTTTATGGTGTTTATGTTTAGACAAATTTAAAAAGCAAAGCCTGTAGAAACACGAAATACAAAAGCATATAGTGTTACCGCCAACAATAAGAAACAAATTACTGAAAACGCTTTAAAATACTTTTCAAGTAGCTTTTGAGTCCAATCTTTAAATGCTTCTAAGTAAATTTCTTTAACGAGTAAAAATTTCTTCATATTCAATTATTTTAAATTACTAATAGCTCAAAGGTCTGCGTTTTTAAAGGCGCAGCGTGATTTATTAGTTGAAAATTGATAAAAGTCAGTTGAATATTTACCAAATTACAATTACTCGTTTATAGGTAAAAATATTAGATGAACTCCTTAATGGTTTTTAGGAAACCACGTACAGATTTGAATGTAATTGTAAATTAGTCAGCTAGACATGTAAGAATAAACTTCCAGCGCAATAAAGCTTGCATTACTGATAATCGTTTAGTTGGACCTAAAAAGGAAAGAAAATAGAAAACTCCCTAAAAAGGGAGTTTTGCGGTTAGGTTGGTTAAGTCGGTACTTTTAGTCAAATGCGAAGCCAGTTACAACTCTAAAAATAAAAGCATAAAGTACAATTAAAAAACTGGCAAAGCAGAACCATGAAAAAGCTTTGAAATAAGATTTCACTAGTTTAGTTCCTAGATTCTTAAAAGCTTCTAGATAAATTTCTTTGATGAGTAGGACGTTTTTCATAAGATTTGGTTTAAGGTTTTAATGCATTCTTTGGGTCTATATATAACTCAAAATCGATGTTTTGCGTATTTTATCGAATGTATTTGTTGTGAACGGGTGTTCGGGTGTTGTGAAAAGAACTTTCTTCTAAAAACTGTTCCTTATTAATTTCCTGAGTAATTGATCTTTTTAAATTTGTTCACAAACAGTCATTTATGTAAAAAGACCGTTGTACTATAAGTACAACGGTCTTTTTTATATTATTCTGGTTTTGTGAAACGCTACATATTTACAATAATAAATTCAGAACGTCTATTCATATAATGCTGTTTTTCAGTACAAGCAACGCTTCCATCACAATTGTTAAGTAGTTGCTCCTCGCCATACCCTATTGCGCTTTGAATACGCTCAGATGCAATACCTTTCGAGATGATATATGCTCTTGTAGATTTAGCCCTGTTGTCAGATAAATATGAGTTGTAAGCTCGCTTACCTCTTGAATCAGTATGAGATTCAATTTTGATAACCATGTTCGGATACTCAGTCATAACCTCTATCAGTTTGTCAAGTTCTTCTGCAGCATCACGGCGAATGTTTGATTTGTCAAAATCAAAATGAATCATTTCGGTCTTCAATTTCTTGATGCCATCTTCAACAGCAATCATTTCTTTTAGCTTTTTCATGGCTAACACTACATCTACAGTATCGTTTTGGACCGTAGTAATTTCTTGGGCATTCTCGAAGTACTCATTTCGGTTCGTTCTGATGGTATATTTGGTGTCGGCATCGAGGTCTTCAAAAATGAAACTACCGTCTTCACCACTTACCATTTCTTTAAGCTTGATGCCATTTTCATCTAAAAGTTCTACAAGTTGCTGCGGCATTATATCTCCTGTAATCAATTCAGTTACTACACCTGCAATTGCATTTTTGTTGGCAGGAACTTTTTCAATATCTAGCCTTTCAAACGAGTAAATATCGTCGTCTCCTTTTCCTTCTTTACGGTTTGAAGCGAAATACCCTTTTTGATTCTCTTCATTTACAATATATGAGAAGTCGTCTCTGTTGCTATTTATAGGCTGTCCTAAGTTTTTAACTTCTTCAAACCCTTCTTCTTCTGTATAGGCTACTTCATATACATCAAGCCCACCTAGGCCAGTATGACCATCTGAAGAAAAATATAGTTTTTTATCATTGATAAAAGGAAACATTTCCTTTCTTTCTGTATTAATGCCCGGGCCTAAGTTTCTAGGCTCAGAAAAACTGTTATTTTCAAGAACATCTACAACAAAAATATCAGTTTGCCCTATGCTACCAGGCATATCAGATACAAAATAAAGTTGTTTTCCGTCTGGACTTAGAGCTGGGTGACCGGTAGAATAGTTGTCGCTATTAAAAGAAACCTCTTGAGCCTCCATCCATTCGTCACCTACTTTTTTAGACATATAAATTTTTAGGTGGTTAACGCCATTTTTATCACGCTTCAGTTTTTTACCATAATTATTTCGAGTAAAGTACATGGTCTCATTATCTGGTGAGAATGTTACTGATGCCTCATGATACTTTGTATTTATCTTTTTAGAGAACTTGATCGCGTCTTTTAAATCTTGAGATTCTTCGTTAATTTTGGCAACATATAAATCAAGATAGGGCTGGTCATTCCACTTATACCGTCTGGTATTTAAAAAAGAAGAATCTTTTGCAGAGGCAAACACCACTTGGCTCGAATCTAAAAACATAGGTGAGAAATCTGAATATTCGGTGTTAATCGCTAAATTTTTGATGTCATAGTCACTATCAGTATTTAAAATATTGTCTAGCACCATTTCATTAGGTAGTGGCTTTGTGTCTTCTAAACTAGAAACCTCGCCATTTTCCATCTTTTTGTTATACAAACGCATTAACTTTTTAGACCGGGCGTACTTACCAGTACCTTTTAAAGAGTGAGCATACTTAAAAACATTATCGGCCGACATTTCTTTACCGTATTGGTCGTATAGAATATTGTACCATTCATAGGCTTTATCCATATCAGTATTAAAGTAATAAGAGTCTGCCGCTTTCTGAATAATTTCATAAGAGTAATTTTTATCACCTTTTTTCAGCGCTTCCTCATATAGAGCAGCAGCTTCTGCATACCACATTTTGTCAAAGTAGTGGTCTGCTTTTTGAATCAGTTTACTTTTACCTGTAGATTTTTTGGATTCTTGCTTTACTTGTTCTGGACTTTTCGAATCATTAAGCATGTCATAAGTAACTTCATTTACTGCTACATCGGTATCTGTGTTTTTGATCTCAGCAATTTTCTGGGCTGGTTCTTCTGAAACAACTAGCATTTTTGATTCAGTAGGCGTGTTATTTTCAATATTCAAAATCCAAACATCATCTTGGTAAGCTCCATCAAAATCAGTAACACATGCATCAACAGCTTCTAAACCAAATGGAAATTTTTGAATATAAACGTAGTTCAAATTGTTCTCAGGGTTATAGATGAAATCCGCAGCAAATCCTTTCTTCTTTAATTTCTTTACAACTCTCTTTAGGTTTTTACCTTCGTTGAATACACCGGTAATGATATAGTAGCCATCTTCTACTCCTGTAAGATTATCAAACGTTCTATGAGGAATGTTGTTCTTTTTGGCCGCTTCTTCAAAGCTGTCATTTATGGTAATTTTATTAATGGGGTGTGTGGTTTCTTTTTCAGTTTCATTATTGACCAGGTTATTAGTTTGATCAAGAACTAAGTCGGTATTCGCTTGTGCGAAGATGCCGACAGAAACTAGTAAAAAGCAGGTGGTAATTAGTCTTTTCATGATTTGGGTATTGGAAAAATCTAACAGGTTTACGCTAGGTTTCTTTCTACATTAATAAGTGTTGAAAGAAGATTTAGTTGGTTGCTGTATTTGTAACTATTTAGTTCGTTAATATTAGAAAGAAAAGGCATGGCCCATGTTGAATAAGAATGATATCTGAAAACCTTAGTGGCGCAAACAGAATCAATCCGTCTGTAGTTAACGCCTAATTTTAGCGTTTCGTATATTAAAATATTTGTAGAGGCTACTAGAATTTAGTAGTATAACAAGCATTTTTTGAAAAAAATGCTTGTTATACTAGTTCAGAGAGCTTTTCTTGTAGTTAAAAAGGCCAGCAGAAGCCGTTAGCCGAAGAAGTTTTAAAAATCTTGCACAAAAAAACCTCAACGAAAGTCAAGGTTTAGTAAGATATAAATATTGGTAATTCTAATCTTTATTTTCTTCTAGTTTATCGTCTTCCTTAGAGGCATCTTTAAACTCCTTGATACCACTACCAAGTCCTCTCATTAATTCAGGAATCTTTTTACCCCCAAACAGCAGAAGTACAACGACAACGACTAAAATTATTTGCGGGGCTCCAATGGCTAAAAATGTATGTAAAGCTATCATAGTTTGAAATTTAGTGGATAACAAATGTACTAAAAAAGTAATTGATAGTTACAAATAGTAGCTGAAGAGTCATATTTTAGTTAGAAGAACTAGAATTGGGGTTTACGTCTTTTTTAAATGAGCGAAGTACTACCTTTCCGAAACTATTAATTTTTTGCTTAACGGTGACAAAATTAAATTCTAAGCTTATCTTTGTACGTATGGCCCAGAAGGTTAAAAAAAGGAAAGAAATCAAAAAAAAGTTACTGCATAAGTATCGATTGGTGATTTTGAATGAAAGTACTTTTGAAGAAAAAATATCTTTTAAGTTAAGCAGATTAAACGTATTTGTTACAGGCTCACTTTGTATTATCGGTCTTATTGGTTTGACGACATTGTTAATTGCCTTTACGCCTTTGCGAGAGTATATTCCAGGATATTCTTCTACGAAGTTGAAAAAGCAAGCCACCGATCTTACCTACGAAACAGACTCTTTGGTACGAGTTTTAAATAATACTAATCGGTATTTAGACAATATTCGTATGGTCTTGTCTGGCGATATCGAAAATAATGAAGTGAACAGAGACTCACTTAGAGAACAGTTTAAATTAGACCCATCAACTATTGACTTGACGCCTATCAAGCAAGACTCTTTGCTTAGAGCAGAAGTTGCATTAGAAGATAAATACAATTTGTTTGAAAGAAATACCACAACAGCGGAGATGGTTCTTTTTCCTCCTATTAGCGGAACGGTAAGTCAAAAATACGATGCGCAGAAAAAGCATTATGCTGTTGATATAGTTGCTCCGAGAGAAACTCCAGTTAAAGCAGCTGCCAATGGTATGGTTATTTTTGCCGAATGGACCGCAGAAACAGGTCACGTTATTATATTGGAGCATCAAGGCGGTTTTCTAAGTGTTTACAAGCACAATGGCTCTTTAAACAAAACACAAGGCGATATTGTTCGGGCAGGAGAAGTGATTGCTTCGGTGGGTAATACGGGCGAGTTTACAACTGGGCCTCATCTTCACTTCGAACTTTGGAATAAAGGCACACCGGTGAATCCTTTAGATTTTATCGATTTTAAATAGAACATATGTCATTAAAATCGATCGGGGCTAAAATTTTTGCAAAAAGAATTGCAACACAAACCGCGAAATGGGCGAACAACCCACTTCAAACGCAAGAAAAGGTCTTCCAAGAAATCTTAAGTAAAGCTTCTCAAACTAAATTTGGTAAAGACCATAACTTTTCATCAATAAAGTCGTACAAAGATTTTACCACTAATGTTCCAATTCGAGATTACGAGCAGCTTAAAGGTTATGTTGAACAGGTAGTTAAAGGTAAGGAAGATATATTATGGCCAGGAAAACCGCTTTACTTTGCCAAAACTTCTGGCACCACCTCAGGGGCGAAATATATTCCCATAACAAAAGAGTCTATCAAGCATCAAATCGAGGCTTCGCGTAACGCCATTCTTAATTATATACACGAAACGGGGAATACAAGTTTTGTTGACGGGAGAATGATTTTTTTACAGGGAAGTCCTGAAATGCAAGAAAAGAATGGAATTCAATTGGGACGATTGTCGGGAATATCAGCACACTATGTGCCCAATTATCTTCAAAAAAACCGACTACCTAGTTGGGAAACCAATTGTATTGAAGATTGGGAAACTAAAGTAGACACCATAGTTGAAGAGACCATGAATGAGGATATGACGGTAATTGCAGGTATTCCGTCATGGGTGCAAATGTATTTTGAAAAACTTAGAGATAAAAGCGGCAAGCCCATAGGAGAGCTTTTCGAAAATTTTCAATTGTTCATTTACGGAGGAGTAAACTACGAACCATATCGTGACAAATTCGAACGTCTAATTGGTAGAAAGGTCGATAGTATTGAACTTTTCCCTGCTAGCGAAGGGTTCTTTGCCTATCAAAACTCTCAGCAAGAAAAAGGGATGCTGCTGCTATTAAATTCAGGTATTTTTTACGAGTTTGTAAAAGCGGATGATTTTTTTAACGAGAATGCTATACGACTGACATTGAAAGATGTTGAATTACATGTTAATTATGTGATGATCATATCAACGAATGCAGGTCTGTGGGGGTATAATCTTGGAGATACCGTTCAGTTTATTTATTTAAAGCCCTATAAAATAATTGTATCGGGGCGCATAAAACACTTTATATCGGCTTTTGGCGAACATGTTATTGCAAAAGAAGTTGAACAGGCATTGCAAGAGGCGGTTGCGCAATCTGATGCCCAGGTGAATGAATTTACCGTAGCGCCTCAAATCACCCCTGAAGTTGATCAGCTTCCGTTTCATGAATGGTTTATAGAATTTGAAAAAGCACCAACTAATTTGGCAAGTTTTATCACATTGCTTGATACATCCCTTCAAAAACAAAACAGTTATTATTTTGATTTAATTGACGGGAAAATTCTTCAAACGCTAAAGGTGACGTCGATAAAAAAAGGAGGTTTTCAGGAACAGGTATTCTTTTGCAGAGATACCAATCAACAATACCGGGAAGTTCTTCGTTCTTACAAACCTGAGATTGACGACAAAATTCGTCACGGCGCCGATGTGAATTATGGTCGATTTTATGACTCGAGGATCTCAGATCAAAGATTTCTTCTTAGTGAAAAAAGACATGAACCAAATACGAATTTTTTCTCCTGCAACCGTTGCAAATGTATCCTGTGG